>Ga0209492_1000190_pt1 | contig 19976 bp, 23 predicted proteins | sample PPLLak12cMay2015_FD_187253 | JGI IMG/M metagenome (GOLD analysis project Ga0209492, IMG submission 187253) | Freshwater sediment microbial communities from Prairie Pothole Lake near Jamestown, North Dakota, USA - PPLs Lake P7 Core (1) Depth... | ecosystem: Environmental > Aquatic > Freshwater >... | reverse complement strand
GAGATAGTAAAAAAACTAAATGCGCTTTTTCTTGTGGCGTGTTCATGCTATTTTTAGCGTTCTCAATATCGTTATTAAGCATGGTTAATAACTGTTTATATGCTTCTATGTTTGCAAGGTCGGATTTAGTTAATGGTTTCATGTCTTTAAGGTTTTAGGGTTATTAATTTACTAATTTATAAAATTCCTCTGTATAAAATTCGCTTATGTGGGTGTCTATTACTCCATAATACAAACATTCTTCTGTTATGCCTTCATTCTGCGCTATGAAGTTTAAAATTGCTCCTAAATGGTGCTTATCATGGTTTAAGTCTCTGAAGTTATCTGTTAATATTACCCACTCGTCAAAATTATTAGAGTGAAAAGAACTGAAACCGTCACAACTTGTATAATTGTCTTTTAAATATTCGCGGAATCGTTCCGAGTTGCTAAAAATGTAGTTTCTTATCTCTAATATGTTTGGCTTAATGGTACAATTAATACTATCGTTTGAAAAGTTATAATATTTTGGGCTTACTAGTTCTTCAAATTCAATACTATAAACGAACTCTTTTAACTCGTTTTCTACTATGTTACAAAATTGTTTACTGAGATGATTAAAATATTTATTATAGTCTACATATTGGTAAAAATCAAAATTATCATCTAGTTTATAATGTTCCGCCTCGCCGTCTGAGGTTAAATAATCCTCCCATATTGAGCCATAAAAACCTTTAAAGATTGGTAAAAATGTTTTTACTTTTGTTTTTGTGCTTGTTATTAAATTCGTCATAGTTCCTAGGTTTTAAAATGTTAAATTATCTCTTTTACTTCTCTTATTGCTATTACTTCCGCCGTTGGTATTAACTTTAACTTTTCTTTTGCCGCGTGTTCCGTCTCGGCGCTTACTGTTATTATTTCAATACCTGAAGCGTGTTTTAATTTTATCTTATATCTTTTCATGTCTATTGAGTTTTAAATATTATTTTGAAGTCTCTTTCTGTTCTTGTGATTATCCTGTTAAGTATCAAGTTAAGTTTATATAAACTAAATTCCCAAAGGTGCGCGGCTGTATCAAATTTATTATAGTCTATCTTGCATATATCAAAATAATCTAATATAACAGTCACTGCCTGTCTTTTTGTTTCTGTTTCGTCTTGCATCATATTGTTTAATGATTTACAAATGTTTTTATTTTTCATGGTTTCTAAATTTAGGGGTTTTTATAATTTAATTATTTTGCGTTATTGTTCCAATGTGCTAAAATGTTAATAGTTTATTAAAGAGTCGTTGTTATATTCACTATTATACTCTTGTAACTGCTTAATGATTTTGTTTAGGTCGTATGTGTCAAACTCGTACGAAAGTGTGTTTAAATCCTCCATAAAATAATAACTATCTATGTCCGTCCCTATTAAAGTAGCTATTTTTTTTAAATTCTCGCTTGTTACATTCTCATAAAAAAAATAATCGTCCTTTAAACTGTTGTACGTGGTTTTAACTGTTTTTGTTCCTTTACTTACCTTCTCATTACCGAAATATACAAAACTATTACTTTGCTTATAACTGTCGTTACTGTACCAATTTAAGCCGCTCCAATGCCCTAGATGTTCGTTTATTATCGTGTCGCTGTCGTCTGAGTGCAAAAATATTAGTTTTGAATATCCTATATAATTGCTAATTAACTCACGTGTTGTGTCGTTACTTAAAAAATTATCGGGTAACTTCTTCAGCATCTCGTTAAAATAAAAAGTATCGCTGTGCTTTTGGTCTCCTAGTCCGCTAATTATACCGTTATGTACGAAGCCTAAATTGTCGTTAACTTTAAAGGGGTGTAAATTTACATATTTGTCGTGTCCGCTTGTTGCAATTCTAAAATGTAGCACAATTTTGTTAATTATTGGGTTCTTTCTTAGTTCTTTGTACTTGCTTAAAAACTCTTTATAGTCGTATGTTTTAAATGTTTGCATTTGTCCGCTTTCGTTCCAGAGCATGCCGGCGCCCTGGTCGTTATTATCCCATGAATTTTTGATATGTTTGTCTTTTATTTGTCCTTTGGTGTTTAAAATTGCTATGCACATGATATTTAGTATTTAGGGGTTATTAATTAGTTTATTTGTTTTACGCTGCTGCGCTTACTTCTTTTGTTAGCGTTACATTCTCGAATTGTAAAGTGTATTTAATCACCCTATCAATTAAAGCGTTTAGCTTTTCGGGTGTGTTGTATACTTTTTTAATCAATGGAAGTAAAGTAGTGTTTAATTTAAAAAACGCCTCTTTTATACATTCTGTTTGATTGTTTAGTATAAAATCCATTAATTGAGCGCGCCATATTAAAGTATCAAAGTCAGGCACGGCGCTAATTATTCTATATTCCACGCGATTGTCATGTATTTTAATACTTTGGTATTTTTCGTTATCGCTTAAAAGTTTTTCGTTGCTCTTACCTTTACTGTAGTTTTTATCAATACGTCCGTAATATAATGCATGAAAAAGCGGCGTGTATCCTTTAAGGTTATTAAATAACTCCGCGCCTGTCTTTCCTACTTCGCTTATGTTTATATGACCTCCGCAAGATTTTGAGTGTTTAGCGTTTATATGAGCTAATAGCATGCTGTTATCTTTTATGTCTTTTTTAATCTTACCTACTTTTAGTTCGTATGTTGGGCTAATTAGTTCGAATCCGCTTTCATCGTCAAGGCTGCCATCTCTTTCTTTTCTCCATAACGGCGCGCTGTCTTTAAAATCGCTTATATATAAACTTTCTTTTACTTCCTGGTCCTCTTTCTCAATTTCAAAACCAATAAAAAATTTCGGGCTGTCTGTAAAAGTTTTTTTCTTATAACTGCCGTCGTGGTAGCCGTTTACATAATCTTCGCTTGTATCTTCTTCTTCAGGGTTTAAATGATGGCACCCATCACTTTCCCAATAGTATAAATCATCCATGTGGTGAATTTCGTTATCATCCTCACAATAGTATAAATCGTTATTGTCCATGGCGTCCCCGTCGTAAAAATCGCCGTTATACTCGTTTAAACCTAGTTTTTGTATAGCTTTATCACTGTAGCGGTGCTCTCTTCGTCCTATATAGCATAGGCTTGTTTCTTCTTCTGTAAATTCCTCGTAATATTCACAAAAATACATATCATCATTATAGCAAATGTTTCCTTCTAAACTTTCACTATATTCTTCTTCAAAATAAAAATAGTTTTTATCTTCTATAGTTCTACTGTCTGCGATGTGTTCAAAAGTACAAAGGTTTCTGCTTATACTTTCTCTAATCTTTACGAAGGCGGCGAAGCTGTCCGCGTTATCTTTTAATATTTCCTTTGTAGTGTCGTTATCGCTAATAAAAATTAGTATCTCTCTAGCTTGTGCAATAGTTAAATTTTCCATGTCTTTAAGTTTTAAGGGGTTTATAATTATTTAGGGGTTTTATTAGTTGTTTATATATCTAGCGTTAAATTCTTGTTGTGTTACTTGCTGAGGGGCTTTATTAAGATTAAAAGCTACTTCGTTTATAAATTCCTCGTTTACTGGGTTTTTAATGTTGTTAGTCCATTTGGGGCACGCGTCTACGTTAAATTTGTGTGTTGCTGTACAATTAACTAATAAAATACTAGTTGATAGGATTAAGATTGCTTTTTTCATGTTTTTGGGGTTTTTAGGGGTTTATATATGTTATACGTTGTTAATTTAAAAAAGTTACATTTATTTACGTTTATTTTATTGTCTTTTTCTGTTTTTAAATAGTTTATCAATTTTATCTTGTTTCTTTCGTTGTGAGCTAAAAAAGTATTTTAGGCGTCGGCGGATGGTCTGAAGTATTGTTATCATGTTATTATATGTTATATACGTTTATACTATTGTATTAATCTACTTTATACCTGTTTAGCAAGTGTATTATTTTAGGTTGTTGTTTAGGTTGTATATTTTTTACTCTGTAACTACTTAACTACTAACCTGTTAACTTGTTTTGTGTGTGTTGTGTGTGTTGGTTGTTTGTTTGGTTTGGTTATTCGTTTACTCAATGAGGTAGTGAATTAATGGCACTTTATAGGGGGTTTATATCAAAACCACTCAATGAGATGGTAGTTTCACCCTTTTAAGCTACATTATTGAATAAATTTGTTTGCCCGTCTCTCTTTTCTCTTAATACGTTTATTTGTTCGCAAACGTCGAGGATTAAAACTGTTTTATTAAAATGTAAATAGTTTTCTGTTTGTTCGATTAGTTTTAGCGCTTGTTCTAACTTTTTTATATCCTGGTTAACTGTTTGGATTTTCATGGTTTCTAATTTTTAAGGGTTTGTTATTGTTTGTTATCTTGATATAAAGGTAAGTTATTTATGCGCTTATATTGTAATATTGGGTTGAGCGGTTAGAATAATTTGTTAACGGTAAATTGACTACATGAACGGTAAACATATACGCGTTTTTACGTTTATTTTATTGTCTTTTTCTATTTCTGAAAATAAGCATATTTACAAAACTGTAATAAAATAATATCGTGCCAAAATGTGACAAACTTGTAATTTAGAATGAATCTAAATAAAATAACATCGTGCCAAACTATACCAATAACGTTATATAGAATAAGTTTAAATAAGCCGGCAAATACGTTAATTAGAATGAGTCTAAATAAGGGGCTAACATATAGGCGCGGATGATACATATAGTTAATTAGAATCAATCTATATAAGCCTATGAACATATAAGGTAGTCGCTCACAATAATTTTTTACACACATAAAAACACATACATAAATTTTATATACTGAATTACTACACGCTAATAAATTAAGCAATTAGCCAGAACCAAAACAACAAAACAAAAAACAAAAAACACAAACGTAAAAAGCATTTAGCGAATGGTTTTCGATGACCCCCCCGGTACAGGCATTTTAAATTGAAATTTAAAATTTAAGTTATATAACCCCACTCATATTTATTTTTTATAATTTTTTTTTCTTTACATAAAAGTTTAACACTACCCCATCCAAAAATATTTTTTATAATTTTTTTTTAATATAATTTTTATTCAACGTATAGTTATATAATATATTTACATAAAAGTTCGATATTATTGTAACCTTACTGTAACTTTGTGCGTATAAGGTATAAAAAACGGATATGGAAATGACAGAAAAAGAAGGTAGAGAGTTATTAGATAAGGCATTGATAGATTGTCTATATGAGATTGATTTGTGTGGTCATATAGCTTTGATAGGTAAAGAGGGATATATAGAGTATTTATTGAGGGGATGTAAGATTGACAAGATGGTAATGGAATTTTATAATGATAAAAATATGACAAACTTGTAATATGGTAAAGGAAGATAATTATAGGGTATTTACTAGTGTATTTATGATGGAGGGTGGTGATTTGTATTCTGATACGGATACAGACCCTTTGATTACCGCCGAATTAGACGCTATGTGTGAGTTGGCTTATGATGATAACGGAAATCGTTTGCCTTATTCAATAAGTGTTAGTATCTTTGGTCAGGAATGGGATAGGGATAATTACTTATTTGAGGATAAGCCATTGACTTATAGGAGATGGGACCAAAAGGTTGCTGTTCATGTAATAGTGTTTAATAGCGAGATAGATAAGAAATTGTATGATTGTAATGATAAAGTAATAATAGAGAAATATGGAGTATAGAGATTTTGAGAAGGTTATTGGGTTAATGGTTAACCATAGTAGCAAGGTAGGTAAATTGTATAGTGAGTTTAAGATAGACCTTATAGATTCATTTGATGAACACAACACTTTAGTAGAGATGTTATGGAATGAGGTATTAACGGCGGAGGGTAATGAATGGTTGGGCTGGTTCTTATATGATAAAGGTGGTATTAGTGGTAAGCCTAGGAAGGATATTAAAGCCCATGATTTAGATAAGGAGATATGCCGAAATTTAAGGGAGTTGCATAAGTATTTAGTAGATAGTAAGTATTTTAAAAATCAGAAGTAATATGGAAGAAAAACCTAAATTAGAATCTGCATCATTTGAGTTTTCTCAAGACGGTAATTGCTTGGTGCGCGGAGATGAGGCTGAGTTTTTAACTATTGAGTGTGAATCATCTTTAGGTATAGATAGAGACGAAGATTGCTTTTTTATTTTAAAAACTAAGAAGTGGTCAATAGACTCTACTAAAGACTTGCAAGAGTTGTTTGACAGGATTAATGAAGTCATAATAAATAAAACCAAAAATAAAATAAAATGAAAGAAAAACAAATTAGAAAAGTAACCTTATCCTCAGAAGGATTGAAAGGTTTAATTATCGAAGGTACTGTAGAGACAGTAAAAGAGAATCGTATTGCTATTAATGGGTTTAAGGATACTGTTCGTCATCCTATACACCTTGATTTAGAAGATAAGATTAAGGACTTAAGATTTCATGCTATGAATATTGCGGGATTAATCACAGATTCGACACCTAAAAGTGAGAAGGCTAGTTTAATAGCTAGTTGTAACGTATTATCTTTTGAGTTGAATGATGATTACTTTGTATTAAAGGTAGAGAGTCGCGTATTCGATACTAAGTTCATTAAATTCTCTACTCCTAAAGTGGATAGTTCAGATGGATATGAGTTCTTTGATATTGTTAACCAATTATTAGGAGAGATTCTTGTTGAGGTTCATGCTTATACAAAAGGATTAAAGAAGATTACTAATGAGGAGATTACAGTTCGTTATATCCAACAAGGTAAAGATTCTAACATAGATATGGAGGCATTTAAAGAGATGTCTAATGAAGATAAGAGAGATTATATGACTTCTGTATTAGAGAAGCTAGGATGTATCGTTATAACTAATGAAGATATGGATATTAGCTCTATTGATGTTACTGAAGAAATATTGATGCTGGAAGAGATTGCAGAACCAATTAAATTAAGAGTTTAATGACTATTCATACATTATTTCCAAATAAAGTTTACTTAGACCCTATTGCTCACAAATACTTTGATAACGAAGGATTAGAATATATGGGTTTTAGTAGACTTTATGGTTATTTAGTCCCTAAGTTTGATTCTGATGGTATTTCTAGGATAATGGCTAGGAATAGTGGAGTATCTCAAGAAGAAATACAAGCTGGGTGGAATAAATCTACGGAAAACGGAACTAGAATAGATAAGGCATTGGAGTTGTACGCTCAAACTGCTACTTTTTTACCTGAAGATGCTGACATAAAAGAGTTAGTAGTTAGTGTGCTTGAGAAGTATAAAGGCTATAACAGAACTTACGAGCAAGGAATACCTTATGATTTAGAAAGAAGGCTTGCGGGTAGTTGGGATAAGCTAAGCTTAGTGTCTAATAGAAAAGATAGTAAGTTTCATTTATCTGATTTTAAATGTTTTGCTAAAGGATATGATAGTTTGTTTAAAATTAGTGGACAATCATTCTTAAATGCTCCATTTAGCCACCTCCCTAATAACAAATACACGAAGATTTGCTTTCAATTAAGTTATTATGCTCATTTATTTGAGGAATTAACCGGAAGAAAGTGCGAGAAGTTATTTATTGACTTAATTACTCCTTTTTGGAACGAAGATGGTACACTTAATAGCTATAAAAACGAAGCTGTGCCTGCTATGTATATGAAGAATGATGTTAAGTTACTATTAGATTACTTTAAGGATAAAATAGTAAGTGATATGACTCCAAATGCGGTATATTCTAACTTAGATATAGAAGAATTTTAATATTAACTAAAAATTACATAAATTAGTAGCGGAAACGAGATGTTGTCCGCTATTTTTTTATAGAAACATATTATGAGTTATTTATTTCACTTAGACCAAAAGAATAATACTATTCTTCACCCTGAAGCGGTTAGGTTATGTCCAGAACTAGGATTATTAAACGAGAAGGAAGTTCTTTTTATAATACTAGCCTTTGATTACAATTCCATTTACAAACAATACCCTGAAAGACAAAGGCTATCTAAAGCTATATGGCATGTATTCGGAGATAACAATCCAAAACTATTAGAAGAAGATAAAAGGGAAAAGAGAATACAAGCAGCTATAAATGCTTACAAATCTTTACAGTATAATAGAAATGAGGAATTAATTTCTATTTACCAACAAAAGATAGAACAATCTCAGCAAGAAATATTAATGGAGGATAGTTCTACTAGATTAAAGAATTTAAGAGATATTATATCCGGTTTTCGTAAAGATATTAGAGATTTAGAAACAGAGATTATAGAAAAGAATATATTAGAAGCTGAACTTAAAGGAGATAGAGAGTTAAGCCTTATGGAATCTTGGCAAACTAATATGAAGCACTATAACTCAATTAGATTTAAGAAATAATGGACATAAAAGATATACCTATTCTAAAAACTCCCTATTATAAGGGGAAAAACTTTTGTCCAAACCCTGTAGTTAAATATGGAATACCTGGATACGCAGACAGTTTACTAAATCCTAAAGTTGTAGGAACTCCTGATTACTTAAAGTATTGGGAAGAACAATTATACTATATTCACAATGGTATTCAAACAGGAGGTATTCATATCCCCGGCAGATACTATTACTTTTTAAACTTTAGCACATTCTCTACTGTAGGAGGAGTTGTAACTCCCGATATGTGCGACTTACATTTAGAATTAGCTTACTTAATAGATTACGCTAAAGCTAACGGTAAGAATATTATGGCTGCTAAAGGTAGACGTAAGGGTATATCCGAGTTTACTCAAAAAGCAGTTGTAGATTATGGTTATAGGTTCAATTTTGCTTATCAAGCAGGTGTTGCAGCAGGATTAAAAGATTACGCTGAGGATTTTATGAAGAAGTGGAGTTTGGCAGATTCATTAATAGTTCCTGAGTTTAGGATGGGTACATTATTGAATAATGATGATGAGGTTATTGCAGGATATAAGATAAAAGATAAAGGTCAATACATAGACAAAGGAACTAATAGTAAAATATTAGTAAGAACTATGCACACTAACCCTAATATGTTTAAGGGATTGTATTTAAACGATGTAATTGCAGAGGAGTGTGGAGAGTTTGAGAAATTAAAAGAGTTTTACTCGGCTACAAGAGCTTGTTTAACTAAAGGTAATAAGCAAATAGGAACTATGTTCTTTTATGGTACAGGTGGAAACATTAATAAAGGTTCAAAAGACTTTATGGAGATGTGGAATGAGCCAGATTCATACAATTTTATTAAATTCCTAATACCTGCTACTAGATTTTACTTTCCTCACTATGGTGGAGCAACAGATAACGACCAAGATGTAGGAGAGATTCCATCTTTATTAAACGGAGATAAAAAACAATACCAATTAATAGGGGTAGAGGATGAGACTACTGCTAGAGAATCAATATTAAGAGATAGAGCTATTAAGAAGAAGGGACCATTAAAAGATTACTTAGAAGAGCTGCAAAACTTTCCATTAGATGAAACTGAGATATTTAAAAAGATGTTCAGTAACAACTTTGATATTGAGAAGATAAATAATCAGCAAGATGCCATAAACGCTACTCAAAACAAATATTCTAAGTATAGATTAGAGTGGATTTTAAATGATAAAGGAGAGCGCGGAGACAATCCTAGAGTAAGAGCTGTTCCTGCAAAAAATACAGATGATGAAAGAGATTGTGTATTAATAATGGATGCTTATCACCCAAATGCAAAGTTTCAAAACTTATATGTTGGTGGAATAGATGCTTATGACCAAGATAAAGGTGTATCTAAATCTTTAGGAGCTATGTGTGTATTGATGAGAAGAAATACTATACATCCTGATTTTCAATTAGGACCTGTTGCAGTTATCTGTACTAGACCTAAAAGAAAAGAATACTTTTTTGATATGTGTTGTAAACTATCTGTTTATTATAATCTAGTTGGAAGCACATTAGGAGATAAGGCTAGTAGCTCAGGTATTATAAATTGGTATAAAGACCATGGTTGCCAAAAGTATTTAGCGGTACGTCCTACTAAGTTTGAAAGCACTAACTCGGAGCAATCCCACGAGTATTGGGTATCCTTAAATACTTATAGTAGACCACTAATGGTAGGATTAATGCAAACAGCTATTTATGATTATGTCCAAAATATTTGGTTTCCAGAACTTATTAATCAGTTAGGTAATTTTGATGAAGTTACGGTAGGAAGTGATAATGACTTAGCGGATGCTTATGGTATAGCTTTAATGCAAGATTTAAGTACAGGAACTGCTCCAAGGGATTTGAATTATAGTTTAAAAGATGACCCTTTTATGTTAAATTCATTTGAAGATGAAGAAGAAAAAGAAAAAAGAGTAAGTCTTGAACAAGATTGGAAAGGTTTTGGTAGATAATACACAATTATTTACTATTTTTGATAAAAATATAATTAGATATGCAATTCCCATCGCAAACAGTCCCACAATATAAGAAAGATAAAGCTTGGTGTCAGTTACACTTAGATTACGGTCAAAGGATACTGAGAAACAGTAACTTAGCTAAGCAAGAAATGGATAACCATTACAAGCAATTTAATGGGGTTAAGAGAGCAGGAAGTTATAAATATTTAATCAATACACACGGTAAAGAAAATCGTGCTCAATTTATATCTTACAGAGCTTGTACTACAAAAATTCAACTAATGGTTGGAGAGTTTTTAGTAAGACCTTTAAGTGCAACTGTTTTTACAAATAATAGAGATGCTAAATTCCAAAAGATGTCTCAATTTGAATTTATGACGGGGGCAATGATTGCTAAGAAAGAAATACTAGAATTAAAAGAAAAAGCAGGCGTAGATATAATGGAAGGCGCTCCAATTCCTGAAGATGAGAATGACCCTATTTGGGAGAACATGTCTACAAAGGATAAGGAAGAGTTAATTATGCAATCTATCCTTAATGAGCAAATACCTGCATTGAATTTAAAACAAAAGTTTGCGGATAACTTATTGGATTGCGCTATTACTTCTGTTATGTTTGGTAAAATAGAACGTAACGAAAAAGGAGATACAGATTATATAAATATTGACCCTAGAGATGCTATCTACGAAGAAATTAAAGGAGACCCACATTTAGAGAAAAGTCCTATCAAGGGATGCCGTCAATGGTTGCCTTTACACGAAATATTAAGACGCTACCAATTAGATAGAAAGCAAATTGAAACTATCGAATCTATTGGTAAAAACCCAACAACATATTACTCGGATAGTATTAAAGATGGTCCAAGTGGAACAGGCTTAATAGCGGAGGTTATTCATATTGAATGGATTTCTGTAATACCTGAATACTATCAAAAAATTAAAAAGACTGCAACTCAATTAGCATTAGACCCAACAGAAGAATATATTTATATCGCTTTAGATACGGATAAGTATGAAATGAATAAAGAGCATTGGGATAAAAAAAATGATGTAGAAGTTATTGCTAAGTATAGAGAAGATTTATGGGAAGCTACTCGCATCGGCGGATTAAAAGAATTAGATGTTAATTGCAGACGAGTTCAATTCCAAATGAGAAAGGTAGATAACCCTGCCTACATATTAAGTAGCTCTTACGTTGGATATTTATTCAACACTGTAGATGGACGTAGAATTTCTATGTTTCAACAAATGGAAAATTGGAGTAACATATTTGATATTGTTATGTATCAGATATTAAAAGATATTAATAAGTTCAAAGGTAAAATATTAGGATTTAACTTAGCCGGCTTACCTGCAAAATCATCTGTTAAAGCATTACAGTATGATATGGTAAATGATGGGTTTGTAACTTATGATACATCTGCAAGTGGTAACTTTCATGGTAGAGATGTATCTTTAAATAACATATTACAAGTAGAAGATTTAGGATTAAGTCAATCGTTTGGTTCATTAATTCAATTCAAAGACCATATCTTACAAATGATGGATAGAATGACCGGTATATCTGAGAATAGAGAAGGTCAAATCGCTGCATCTGCTACGGCTACCAATACCAACTCTGCTATACAGGCATCAAGAACTATTACAGAGCCATTCTTCTACGGAATTTACTCTTTTATTGATAAGACTTTAATGAGAATTATAGAATCAACTAAGGTTACTTGGGCATTCTATAAAGTAGAAGAGGGAGAGCAAATATTAGGTATTGATAAGTGGAAGTTTATGCGAGTAACCCAAGAATTAGGATTTAAGGATTACGGCGTACATTTACAAGATTCAGGTAAGTATGCAGAGGTTAAGCGTTATATGGAAAGCTTAATGGCTAACTCTTTAAATGCAAAAGAGATACGTCCAGAAGATGCTTTATCATTTGCTTGGTCTGAAACTGCTATTGAACAAAAACAAATATTAAAAGAAGGTTGGAATAAGGTTAAAGAAATGCAATCTCAATCTCAGCAAATGCAACAACAGTCTCAAATGCAAATGCAAGAGCAGCAAATTCAAATGCAACAAGCTCAACTACAACAGCAATTAGAAATATCTAATGCAGATAGAGAAGATAGGCAAGCTGCTAGAATAGAGGAGATTATTGCACAAGGAGAAGTTGACATTAAAGTAAATGCAGCAAAGGCAGGAAATGATGTTACTAAAATGAATTTTCAGGCTCAAACAGAAAATCTTAATAATCAAAATCAAATGTTAGAATAATAATTCTATATTTGTGTAATTAAAATTATAAACCATGACAGAAGAAACAACATCGGTGCAAAATGATACGGTTCGAGAGGAATCGTCTGCGCCAGTTCGTACAAACTTCGAGTTACTATCGGATGATACGTTTTTAAATTCAAACTACAACGAAGGAACAGAAGAAAGTAAACCTACAGAAATAACAAAAGAAGATGATTCAAAAGATGAAGTTAAAGATTTAGGATTAGAACCTGAAGCTAAAACGGAAGAAGTTGCAAAGCCTACTGAAGTTAAAGAAGAGGTTGCGGCAGAAACAGAAACTTTAGACTTAGAACCTTTATCTTTAGAAGATAATAATTCTAATGAGCCTGAAGAAGGTAGTTGGGCTTATATTGCTAAGTTAGATGGATTAGAGTTAAAAGAAGATTCTTTAGATGCTTACAAGGAAGCTATAACAGCTCCTTATGAAGAAAAGCTAAGAGAGATTGAACATCTAACTACAGATAAGTTGTTATCTAAGTTTGAGGACCCTAATGTAAAGATGGTTTTTCAATTAGCAGAAGCAGGATTAACATTTGACGAGATTGTAGCTCCTTTCACTAAGATAAATGAATTTAAGGCTATGCCGGCATTAGACTTAGTAAGAAAGAACTTAGAGTTAACTCATACTGATTGGACTCCCGATATGATAGATACAGAAATGGAAATCTTGACTGCGGTAGATGGAAGATTAGAGCATGAGCACAAGAAGATAATTGTTGAGTTGGATAACATCCAAAGAGAAGAGCAATATCGTAGAGAAGATATAGTAAATAATTATAAAGTAAACGCTGAAAAATACGCCATGCAAGAGCGCGTTCAAAATTTAGAATCTGTATCAAGAGCTTTGGATAATATGTCAGAGTTCATGGGTTCTCCTTTAACGAACGAGGTTAAGCAAGGATTAACGGAAAGAATGAACAATGGAAAGTACGACCAAATGTTCAATGACCCAATTAAAAAAGCAGAGTTTATTGCGTATATAGAGTTAGGTCAAAAGGCTCAGAAAAACTTAGAAGCTAAAAGCTATGCTAAAGGGAGACTTGAAATAACTAAAAAACTGCATAACACGCCGCCATTAACAAGTGGAGGAGCAGGAAAATCAATAACAACAAACACAGAAGGTAATTTTGAAAGACTGAAAGGAGACACATATCTTAATGGTTAAAAAAAATAATAATAATTAACCTAAAAAAAATAAATTATGTCATTAAATCCAGGACAAACTCAAATCGTGAAAGGTTCATGGTCAGCAGACTGTACAACCGAGTTCGACTTAGTAAGAAACATGCAAAAAATGCCCGAAATACGCAAAGTATTAGAGCGAGTTGACAGACGTCAATTAACAACATTATTAACTTCAGGAGCTGTAGGACCTTATGGTATCGACGTTAAAGCTGAAACTAAATTTGGAAAAGTAAAAGACAGCCAATTAATTGGTGATTCTTCTTACCGTTTCAACATTATGGGTCGTATTCAAAAAGCTGCTACTATCCTATCTCAAGTAGGTTCTAGTGGTTCTGATGGGTCTTTCCAATTAGTTATCGCCGACGAAGGTGGTCGTGGATGTTATATCTACAAAGGACAAATCGTATTGTTTGCTAACGCAGGTCGTTACCAAGCTGTAGTTATGTCTACTCCTACTCGTGTAGCTGCTGGATGGTTAGTATCTTTCCAAAATCAACAAAAATCAGTATTCTCTTTTGCTACTGTAGTTGCTTCTCAAACAGGTGGTACTTATACTTGTTTCCCTTCTACTACTGCTTACTCTGAAAAATCTTTAAAAGGATATGGTCGTGACCAATTCCCTGATACTTTCATTGTAGATATGACTACTCAACGTAAGACTGTATCTATCTCTGGTGGTGCTGCTACAGACATCTTATGGTATGAATACATGAGTTCTAACGGGCCTGTAAAAGGATGGAAATTTGAAAAAGTTCGTCAAGCTGAAGCTCAATGGGCTGTAGAGAATGAATTTGCTAAAATCTTTGGTGTATCTTCTATGAAGAATGCTGATGGTTCTCGCGCAACAGTTTCTAACTTAATTGATGAAGAAACAGGATTACCTATTACTATCGGTGATGGTATCGAAGAGCAAATTGGTGGTGGTAACGAAATTTTCGGTTCTGGTACTAATGGTGAAGCTACTGAAGATGACTTTATTGATGCAATGAATATCTTAACTAAATCTAGTAATGATACTGTAGGTGTAAACTTAGTATTTATGACTGGATTAGATGGTTATTATAACGCTCAACGCAAGATGGCTCGTTTTATCGCTACTCAAAATGCTACTTTACGTCAAGATGTTAAAGGTGGAGCTTCTATCGAAGTAGGTTACGAAATTATGAAAATGCACTTCGCAGGAAGTTCAGTTTGTTTCGTACAACATCCTTTATTTGATGATGATTTACGTTTCCCTGCTAAAGGTTCTGATGGAAAATCTATCATGTCATCTACTTATATCGGTGGAGATTTAGGAGCTATTAACGATTCAAATATCGAAATCATCGCTAAAGGTGCTTACGGTGTTAATCGTTCTAACGTAGTTGCTACTATCAACGGTTTAACAGGTATGGCTGGAGAAGCTATCTCTGAAGAAGATGCTTGGAAAATGTCTATGTTACGTGAAGATATGATTGTTATCTACAATACTCGTAGATGGTGTATCATCCGTAAATCATTCTAATCTAAGAATAGATATACAATTAAGAACCCTTGTAGAAATACAGGGGTTTTTTTATTACAAGTTTGTCATATTTTTATATCAAAATATTTTATTACATTTGCCTAAACAATTAAAAAAATAAACAAAATGAATGTATTTAATCTTGACTTGAGACAGTCTACGGCGAGAGGCTTAAAAAAAGATGTAGATTACAAAGAGATTTTGGACGGAAACGGTTTCGCTCATAAATTTGTAAATCTTGAAAACCCTAAGTATTGCCAAATGGAAGGCATTATTGAAGTAGAAGCTTTAAAGGTAACTAACAAGCATCTAAATCAAAAAATTATCCGTAAAACTAAAGACAGAAACACAGGTCTGTATTGGGGATTACCAATTAGTATTAATCCAGACACAAAGGAATTGATGTGTAAATCTTTTACATTAGAAGATAGAAACATATTCGATTTATCTGTTCCTGACCAAGCTATTGCATGGGCTATTTTAAAAAATAGTACTTGTATGGAAGGAAGTCCTAATCTTTATGGTAAACCTTATTACAAAGTAATAGACAAGGAAAAGAAAGCTGCTGAGAATATTAGCAAGAGAACTATTCGCCAAAGAGCAGAAGTTATTATTTCTAAATTACAAGGTTCTTCTTTACAAGAGATGGCTATTAACTTAGGAGTAAATGTAGATGCTAATAGAAACATATCTATGCTTACGGATGAAGTTTATCGCAAGATGGAAGAGAATCCAAAAGCATTTATCGAAATGTATGAGAATCCACAAAGACAATACATCTCTATCTTTAATAAAGGATTAGCTTTAGGCGTATTAGATTACAACCTTGCAGAAGGAACTTATAAGTATAACGGATTACAAATGGGTCATACAAAAGAAATGGCTATTAAGTATTTAGTAGATAATAACAACTTAGCCACTTCCATTGATACTAGATGTACTTCTTTAGAAAACGATTCAAGAGAAGCTATGAAGCTTCGCCATGAAGAACAAAACGAATCAAACGTTTATGATGAAGTTACTGAATTAAGAAAAAGATTAATGGAGGCGGAAGCTTTATTAAAAGAGAATAAAATAGAAAAAGAAGTAGAATTTGTTTCTCCTTTTAATTTACCTGAAAAATCTAAAGATGATGAATCTGAAATGGTGGAATTAAGAGAGAGAGCAAAAGCTCTAAAGATACCTGGTGCGCATTTGCCATCAGTTAAAAAAGAGACCCTACAAGCTAAGATAGCCGAAGCTGAGGGTAAATAGTTTATACTATATAAAAAAAAGAGCCTTATGAGAAATTGTAAGGCTTTTTTAATTTATCTTTATATCAAAATTATTTAACAATGAACGCGATAGAAGTATATAATTCAGTACAACTTTACATAGATAGAAGTAAAGGGGCTAGGTATTATTTTCAAGAAATTAACAAAGCTGTAAACGATGCTATGAAAATGCACATTGATGATATTACAGATACTGCTAATCAAAATAAATTAAGTGGCATAGATAGATTTCAAGTGTATAGAGATGAGCTTTATACGTTAATGAAAAGCAATACATTCGTTCCTACCGTTGTCGGATTATACAATACTGATGTATTAGTTAACCACATAAACTTCCCTACTGATTACAGAGCATTTGCGGCATTAAGTTTAACGATAGATGGAATTACCACTTACGGTAGACAAACTTATTATAACGAAAGAGGACCTTTATTAGAATGTAGTTTTAGAAAGCCTGTTAACACTAAGATTTACTTCTTAGAAGATTCTACAGGATTAAAAGTATATAGAGGGGTTACAGGAACTGTAAGTTCTTCTGTTTTAGATTATGTTAAACAACCTGTTGAATTTAATATGGGTAACGAACTTAATATAATAGATGCGGGGGTAGGTGTATTAACCATTAATACTTCTTATACTGCTTTTGAAGATTCTGTATATAATGGAATTGTTTATCCATCAGGAACAGTATTCTCTACGAATGGTGTATTAACAGACTTAACAAGTGGTCAAGTAATACTAACAAGCTTATTAACAACTATTGAGTTACCCGCTAAAACTCATCCCGATATTGCCAAAAGAGCGGCAGCTATATTAGCAGGCGTAGTTGAAGATTTTCAATCAAGTGCGTTTGCGGAAAAAGAATCTAAAAATTAATTTGTATTAAAATAATACTTAAATTTGAACATTATAAACCAATTAAAAAATAAAAAACCATGTCACAGAATGTAAACAGGTCAGTACTGTTTAATACGTCAGCAGCGTCTGATGTACAGTACAGTGGTGGTAACGCGACAATCTTAGGATTATCCGATATCCCTACAAACAGAATCATCAACTTTTCGCAAATTAACTACCGTGCGGAAGTTGTTCAAGTAATCACGGTAGGTGGGTCTCTTTATACTCCAACAGCTTCTACAGCTTACACAGTATTAATCGGAGATTCTAACCGTAGAAGTCAAGGTTACACAGAGCCGTTTAAGAAGTATTCTTACACAACTCCTCCTGTAATCACAACTTTAGGTGCAACTGCTGCTTTACAGCGTGAAGCTATCACTGCTGCTTTAGTTGCTAAAATCAATGCTGCTTCAACTTACAATTATGTAACTGCTGCTTCTTTAACAGGAGGTGCAGGTTTCACAATTACTGATGCTGCTGGTTATTTCCCTTACCCTCACCAAGGTATGAATACTCGTCAAGGTGCTTCAAGAATCGTATTAGCTGCTAATGCAGATGCTACAGGTTTTGTTCCAACTGATTTCGTAGTAACAACTGCTGCTGTTTATTCAGTAGGTGTAGGTTTAGATTTAGCTAACAACGCTCCAATCATGGACTTCATGACAGGAAATGTTATTTCTGGTACTGTTGATGCTCCTAAGACTATCACAGGTGCTGCTGCCGTTGCAGGTCAAAAATACAATGCTTTTTCTATTACTTATTTAGAGAATGCTCAAATTGCAGGTATCACAGGAACTACAGGTTTATTAGTTAAACAACGTATTGTTTGGGTTGATAATGGAGCAGGCGCTTCTGTTGTTAATTTAGCAGGTTACTTAGCTTTTGAAAAAGAATTACATCGTTTAATCGGAGTAGTTTATGGTCAAGACCCTAACGCTACTTTAGAGTTCTTTGATAAGAATTTCTTAATTCAAGGTCCTTTAGGTGCTGTTGTTGCAACTACAACAAGTTTAAAGAATAAATTTATCACTCCTTACGGTTTATTAAATCATTATAACATTGGTACTCAAACTATCGTTGCTCCAACTCAAGGCGCTAACGGTTTATTAGTTGAACAAGACGCTACTGCTACTGAAGGCGCTCATTACTGTCCTGAAGTTGTTGCTGCTTGCCCTCAACAATTTGTAGTAGGTAAAACTGCTATGACTTTAGTAAACAAGTTTTCTGCAACTACTGTAGCTAACGCAGTTTATATGGTTGGTTTCCGTGTTAAAGAAGCATTTACTGCTGACTTTAATGACTACAATAACTTAGCTGCTGTTGGAACTGGTGCTGCCGGAACCGCTGTTGCAACTTATGGTATTTTAGGTGGAGCTGCTACTGTAGTTACTACTTCTGCTACCAACTTAGTAAATAGCGCAGTTAACACTGCTGTTATTGAAGTTGCTGCTAATGGTGCTGTTGGAGTTTGGATGAATGATGTTAAATACCCAGTTTACTCTGCGGGTACTACTCCTTTAGTATTCCCTGCTGGAACTGTATTAATTCCATTCTTCCAATACACTAACTTAAATAGTGCTGTTGCTGTTATTAACGAAGTTGAATTTGAAGCGGTTGCTACTGATACTTTGTATAACTACTAAGATTTAATTCTTAACTAAAATTAAAAGGTTACTGTAAAAAGTAACCTTTTTTTATTTACTTTTATATCACAAAAAAAAATTAAATAATGGAAAATCAATCAACAACAGAAATAGTAAGAGCCATAAGATATTCGCCAAATTTAATGGCTTTTGGATACCAAAAATTAACCGTAACAGGTGGAACAGCTCAAGCTTTAACTGTACCTACAGGTGCTTTATATGCAGAGATTAGAGTTGAATCGGCTACTACTAGTGGCGTAATTATGAGATATTTAATGTTAGGTGCTACTACTTTACCTACTACTACAGATGGAATGGGATTATCTAATTTAGATTTTTTTGATATTCCAACAGGAGATAACGTGGCAAACTTTAGAGTTATCGCAGTTTCTTCGACCCACACATTACACATACAATACTATAAATAATAAACAATGATTTCAGCTATAAAAAATATAAGAAAAGTATTTTCTCAAAATGGTGGAGGAGGTGGAGCTGCTGTTAACTTAGTAGGTTCTCCATGTGAAATCCAATTAGCTGCAAGTGATGAATCTACTGCTTTAACAACAGGTACATCTAAGGTTAGCTTTAGAATGCCTTTTGCTATGACTTTAACAGAAGTTAGAGCTTCTTTAGTTACTGCTCAAGCAAGTGGTAGTACATTTACAGTAGATATTAATGAAGCAGGAGTTAGTGTTTTATCAACTTTATTAACAATAGATAATACTGAATTAACTAGTGTAACTGCTGCAACTCCTGCTGTAGTAGGAGATAGTGCTTTAGCAGATGATGCTTTAATAACTATTGATATTGACATAGTAGGAGATGGTACTGCTAAAGGATTAAAAGTTTTATTAAAAGGAGTTAGAGCATGATAAT
>Ga0209492_1000183_pt1 | contig 20624 bp, 32 predicted proteins | sample PPLLak12cMay2015_FD_187253 | JGI IMG/M metagenome (GOLD analysis project Ga0209492, IMG submission 187253) | Freshwater sediment microbial communities from Prairie Pothole Lake near Jamestown, North Dakota, USA - PPLs Lake P7 Core (1) Depth... | ecosystem: Environmental > Aquatic > Freshwater >... | reverse complement strand
GCTATTGGCAAGCCTATCATTATCTCAATTATTATCCAAATGTAAAAAATTAGTTTTCTCATAATTCTGTTAATTCGTATGTGCTATTCTTAGTTTGAAATTTAATATATTTATGTCTTTGTTCTATTATTTCAGTTATTTCAGTAGTCATCCAACCGTTGTCTAATAATAAAGAACGACCTACTTTAATATCATTATGACTACAATTATAAACATCTTTATTCCATTCAATGTACTTAACTCTAAATTTACCAACTTGAGTTAAGTCATCATTTATTCTTTTTAAGATAAATTTAGGTTTATAATCTTTTGGGTTACCTACTACATCAGCATTATATTTATCGTTCATAATCCTTTAGCTAGTTTTTTAAGTTTATCAACATCATAAACGCATACAGTAACCGATTTCTTTTTAATCAATTTCTTTGGAGCTCCTGCACCTTTACGTTTGCCACCAGATAATTTAGGTTTGCCGTCTTTTTTTAATTTTGCCATTAGTTATTAAATGTTTCTTTGTAGTATTGTTCTGCATTCATCATTGATATATGACTTGTTTGATAAGCATCAATTATCTGTTGCTTCTCCATTTCTAAAAATTTATGAAAGTGATTAACAAACTCTCTGCCTTCATTAGAATAAATATTAAATAAATGTGGATGTAAATTTTCTAATTCATTAAACACTTGTTGAACTGCTGTTTTTTCCATAGTAGTATTTTTTACAAATATAATCATTATTTTAATATAAAAATTTTTTATTCAAATTATTTTGTTATTTTTGTAAAATAAATACTACTACCTATGAATGTAATATCACTTTTTAATGGAATGAATACAGGTCGCCAAGCACTCGAAAACGTTGGCATAAAAGTAAATAAATATTATTCAAGCGAAATTAAACCTTACGCAATTGAATTAACTCAACATCACTTTCCTGACACTATTCAAGTAGGCGACGTTACTAAATGGCGAGAATGGGATATTGATTGGCAAAGTATTGATTTAATATTGAGTGGGTCACCTTGTCAAGATTTATCAGCAGCTGGCAAACGTGCTGGAATAAATGGTAAAAAGTCAAGTTTATTTTTTACATTTGTTGAAATATTAGAACACGTAAAAACAGTTAATGCAAATGTATTATTCTTACAAGAAAATGTAGGTAGTGCAAGTAAGTTAGACGTTGGTATTATGAGTAGAGCTTTGGGTGTTTATCCTGTTAGAATAAATAGTAGTTTATTAACCGCTCAATTAAGAGACCGATATTATTGGAGTAATATAAAAACAAGAGAAACTATGTTTGATTTGGTTACTGATATTCCACAACCAACTGATAGAAAAATAATGTTTAAAGATATTATAACAGATGGTAGAGTTGAAAGAGTTAAAGCATTAGCATTATTAGAAAGTGAAAGTAGGGCTGTAAGAAGTCAAGATGGTATTAAAAAACGTGCAGATAGACAATTTATAAATATGGTTTATGTAGATACTGATAAACATGTAGCTTTAAAAATGCAAAATAATAGAAATAATCAAGGTAGTCAAGAAAGTTTAAAACATAGAAATAAAACGACTGGAATGATTACTTTAATACAAGAAAATGAATTAGTTAGAACTGTTAATCAAATTGAAATGGAACGTTTACAAGGCTTTCCTGATGGTTATACTTCAATATTATCTAAAAGTAAAGCAGGTTCATTACTTGGCGACGGTTGGACGTTACCAGTAATTGAATATATATTTAAATTTATAAATAAATAATAAAATGGAATTAGAAACAATAAACAATTTAATTAAGGCAGAATACGATACAATGCGAGACTTTGCCATTGCTAAAAATATTAGTTACAACGGATCAATATTTAACTCCGAATGGACTATTAACATTGATGGCATTGATAAAAGTAAGCAAGTTGAAATTGGTATCATTGCAAGATGTAACGATAAAATTTCGAGAATTCAAAAAGTAGGCTTAACAGGTTTTAATGAAGATAACCTAACTGATTTGATAGGTTACTTAATGCTTTTAAAAATACATAAAAATATAAACTAATGGAAAATTTAATGGTTACAATTTCAGGAGGGCGTAGTTCTGCCATGATGGCTAGACATATTCAAACAAATGAAAAATATAAAAATTTTAATAAAGTTTATATTTTTTGTAATACAGGAATGGAACGACCTGAAACCATTAACTTTTTAAAAAATATTGTAAAATATTGGAATATAGACTTAAAAATAATTGAGGGATTATATTCTAATAATCTAGGAACTGGTGTATCATTTAAATTAGTTGATTTTGATACTATGAATATGGATGCTTTGCCATTTTCTGAAATGATTGCTCATAAAAATAAAGGTATATTTACAGGACTACCAAATCAAGATGCTCCTTTTTGTTCCGAGAATTTAAAAACAACACCAGCAAAAAAATATTTTGATTCTATATTTGGAATTAATAATTACAAAAAAGCTATTGGTTTTAGAAAAGAAGATATGCCAAAAAGAATAACTTTTGCAGAGGCTAATAAGGATGAACAAAGAATATTCCCTTTATTGACTGATTTTAACTTACCTATTTCGCAATTAGACTTAAATGTGTTTTGGGATAATCAGCCTTTTAAATTAGAACTACATGGAATATATGGTAATTGTGAGTTGTGTTGGAAAAAATCAAATAAAAATTTAGTTGAAAATATAGTTTATGGAACACGTTTTATTGATTGGTTTAAAAATGAAGAGAAACTTTATAATAGTGTATCATTTAGAGGTCATAACTCAATAACTGATTTGATAAAATTAGCAGAACAACCTCAAAATTTAAAGTTAGATTTTGAAATTGAAGTTGATAATAGTTGCGTTTGTAGTTTTTAAAATAAAATAATGGAAATAATATATTTAATAATTAGCCAGTTTACATTTAGTTTTAGTAGAACTTTGAATGTAAGATATACTGCAAAAGAAAATGTTACAATGGGAATTATAACATCTACATTAATAAAGTTAACATGGCTTGTTAGTAGCTCAATAGGAGTAAAATCAATTATTGATGGTAATGTAAAAATGTGTATTGCTTATGTAGTAAGTGGGTTAATTGGGGATTATTTATCTTATAAAATAAAAATATAAAATGAGTGATATAACAAAATGCGAGGGTACTAACTGCCCACTAAAAGAAAACTGTTTTAGGTTTACAGCACCTGGAAGTTATTATCAATCTTATTTTGTAGAAGTTCCGTTTAAAGATAATGAGTGCGAAATGTTTTGGGGTAATCAATCAGAAAATATATTTAAACAATTAAAAGATATAACAAATGGAAAAACATGAAGTAAAAGCAGTTACAATGGTAACAGAAATTAACCGAATGCTATGCAGAAATTGTACTACTGATAAAGTGGGAATTGAAATTGCTATTTGGCAATGTAAAGAATACAGAAATACTTTATATCGTCACAATCTTATTCATGGCAGAAGTTCAAATAATTTTGAAGAATTAGAACAGGTTATATTTTGGGACAAAGTAAAAGAATATTTAAAAACTTTACTCAGCAAATAAAGGGATGTAATTCTCTAAATAGTTCTTTTCAAATGTATCAAATTTATTAACAGCAAATAAATAACTCCCATCAGATAAATATACTTTGGTACATTCTTTTGGATTGCCTTCACTATCAAACAAAACATAACTTCTAAATGATATAATAACGGTTTCAGAGGTTTCTAAAGCAAAGTTAAACAACGCCCATTCTCCATTAGGCATACAAATAAGTTGCCCATCTTCGTTGAACTCCTGAGTTTCGTGTTTGTCGATTATCCTAAATTTGAAAAGTGCCATTACTTTAATTTGAATTTATTAGTTGAATATGCAAACCATTTATTACAATCTTTACATTTAGCTCTTTGTGTTTTATTACCTAAAGAACTAACTCTAAAGCCTCTTAATTGAATGCTATCACTTCCACATTCAGGGCAATCACACTTAACGCCGGTAGCGTGTGTTTTAGGCTTCATATATTTATTTAACTTATCAAACCATTGCTCTAATAAATTAACGTCCTGTTTGCAATATTTAATCATTCGCATTAATGCAGCTTGGTTATTTTCTCTCCATACCTTATGCCACAAATTAGGCTCATTTTCTAATTTTTGACCTAAATTAAAATATTTACCAATTGAGTCTAAACGATTAGAAGGTAAGTTCAATAACTGCCTTGCTTGTTTTAATGTATCAATACTTTTAAAGTCTGGCATCATATCAATATCATGTATCATAGCACGAGTTCTAAGCCACTTTGTATCAAACCTATCTGAATTATGTCCAACTATTTCATCAGCTTTGTGCATTATTTCAATGAATTTAATCATCATTTCTTTATCGCATTGGTTTTTATCCCATTTTAAATAATAAATTTTAGGCGAGTAATTCCATTTATAACAAATGCAGATAATCTTTGCGTCTTCAATAACGTTACCATAGTTGAGGTTAGTTTGGTAACCAGGACGCCAAAACCATCCTAAACATGGCGAAGTTTCAATATCAAAGAATAATCGATTAATAGCCATAATTTATAAGTTTTCAACAAACATAACTATTTAATTTATATTTGTACTATGATAAATTTAAAAATAAAAGCACTTAGTGTAAACAAAGCATTTCAAGGTCGTAGATTTAAAACACCTGAATATAATAAATTCATTACAGATATGCTGTTAATATTACCTAAATTAAAAGACGTTCCAATAAAAGATATTTGTTTAAAGATTGAGTTTGGATATAGCAGTAAACTCAGTGATATTGATAATGGTTTAAAAACTTTTTTAGATTGTTTAGTTAAAAAATATGGCTTTGACGATAGATATATTATTGAACTATTTGTAACAAAAAAGATAGTTGAAAAGGGTAAAGATTATATTAAGTTTACATTTTATTAAATTGGTATTCAATAACTTATAAATAATTTGAAAATATATTTTTTTATTCAAAAGTAATTAAGTAATATTGTAGAATATTAACCAATTAAATACTATCACATGAAAACAATTTATGAAGCTCTACAAGAGTTTAAAAAAACAAATCCAATTCTTAAGCCGAGATTGTGCCTTAATGAATTAACAGGTTACTACCTTGTAACATTAGCTTTCAGTAAAGCGTATTGTGAATCTAAAAATCTAAAAGTAATATTATGAGTGAAATAGAATTACAAACTCAAAGGGCTTTAATAGTTTTTTGCTCACTTGCAAAGGTACAATCAGAAATGTATACATATTTTTTAGGACGTTTTAAACATTTAGAAAAGCAGAAATTTAATGATTTAATTCGAGCTTCAGATATGTTTATTAAAACTTTAAAAACTAATTTAGATGAGCAAAGTTTAAATGCAGTTGAACAAATGGATGAAAATTTACATAACTTTATTTATACGCTAATTAAAAACGAGGAATTTATTGAACTTAAAAAATAATATTATGCTAACAATAACGAATGAAGACAATATGCTTTTAATGGCACGTTACCCTGATAACTATTTTGATTTAGCTATTGTTGACCCACCTTATGGGATTGGAGCAAGTAATGAGGGTAGAATATCAGGAGAATATACAGTTAATTTAGGCGGTGTAAAAAAGAAAGTAAAAGCAAAAGGATATACTTCTAAAGAATGGGATAATAAACCGCCATCAAAAGAATATTTTATTGAATTAATAAGAGTTTCAAAAAACCAAATTATTTTTGGAGCTAATCATTTTATTGAATTAATACCAAATGCAAATAGTAGTTGTTGGTTAGTTTGGAACAAGAAAAATGGGGATAACAATAATGCTGATTGTGAATTAGCTTATACAACATTAAAAACAGCAGTTAGAATGTTTGATTGGAAATGGAACGGAATGTTACAGGAAAAAATGGGAGATTTAAAAGAAGAAAGAAATCACCCAACACAAAAACCAGTAGCACTTTACAAATGGATTTTAGATAAATACGCAAAAAAAAACGATAAAATACTTGATACGCATTTAGGCTCAGGAAGTATTGCAATAGCGTGCCACGATTACGGATTTGATTTAACGGCATGCGAATTAGACAAGGAATATTTTGATAAGGCTATGGAACGAATAAGCAACCATACCAACCAACAAAAATTATTTTAAAATAAATTAGGATATTAAAAAACAATTTACTATCTTTGTGAAAGTTAAGGTTTTCGGGAACCATCTAAATTAACTAACTTATTAACCCATTGCCAGCGGAGCCCGAACTCCAAAGGCATGGGTTTTTTTATTTTATAAATATCATGAAATACATTAAAAGATTATCAGTAGTTCCATTTATATTTGGAATGTTATTAGTAACACATTTATTTTTTGTGTTTAAACGAACCTATAAATTTATTTTAGAAGGTGGAGAATTAATTATAAACGATAAATAAAATGGCTGAAAATAAAAAATCATTTGTTTTATATTGTGATCTAATTCACACTATTGAAAAACTACCAGACGATAAAGCTGGATTACTATTTAAACATTTACTTCGTTATGTAAATGACCAAAATCCTATAACTGATGATTTATTAGTTGAAATTGCATTCGAACCAATTAGGCATCAACTTAAAAGAGATTTATCAAAATGGGACACTAAAATTGACAAACTTACTGAACAAGGGCGTTTAGGTGGCATAAAGAGTGGCGAAGCTAGAGCTTTAAAAAAGAAGCAAAACGAAGCAAATGCTTCAAAAAACGAAGCAAACGAAGCTGTAACTGTTAATGTTACTGTTAATGATACTGTTAATGTAAATGTAAATGATATAAATATATCTTTTGATGTTTTTTGGAATCTTTACAATAAAAAAATTAATTCTAAGGATTGTGAAAGTAAATGGAATAAATTAAAAGATATTGATAGGCAGAAAATAATTGATACATTGCCAAACTTTTTAAATTCAATAACAGATAAACAATACCAACCGCATCCAATTACATATCTTAATCAAAAACGTTGGAACGATGAACAAAGCAATACAATTAAAAAAGAATATGAACTTTATTCTCAAAATGGAACTATTAAAATGAATTTAACAGAAATTGAATTAATTGAAAAAAAGAAAACAGGATTTTACAAAGAAAAACACGAAATATAATGGCAGATATCAAAGTAATTAACTTAGCGGATAAAAAAGAATATACCATTGATGTTCACAAAAATGGAGAAAATCAAATGGTTTGCCCTGAATGTTCAGCAGAACGTAAAAAGAAAACAGATAAATGTTTCTCTTTTAACCTAAACAAAGGAGCTGGTAGATGTAACCATTGTGGAATAGTTTTAGTTGAAAATAAACCCTTTGAACCTAAACGCACACAAATTGAATTTAAACGTCCTAAAATAGTTGAGTTAAGTAAATATACTGATAACTGTTTAAAGTTCTTTAAAACACGTTTAATTAGCGAAAAAACACTATTAGAGTTAAAAGTTAGTGAAGCAATTGAATGGATGCCAAATGCAAGGGCAGAAATACCGACTATTCAATTTAACTATTTTCGTAATGGAGAACTAATAAATATCAAATCTCGTGGTAAAAATAAAGACTTTAAATTATTTAAAGATGCTGAACTAATTTTTTATAACCTTGATGCAACCATTGACAATGAAACAATTATAATTTGCGAAGGCGAAATGGATTCTTTAGCGATTTATGAATGTGGTTTTAAAAATGTTATATCAGTTCCAAATGGTGCAGGATTAGGTAAAATAAACTTTGAATACTTAGATAATTGTATTGATTCTTTTTCAGATAACACAAAGTTTTTATTAGCACTCGATAATGACAAAGCAGGTTTAAACTTACAAAATGAATTAGCAAGGCGTTTAGGTTTTGAAAACTGCAGTAAAATAACTTTTAAAGACTGTAAAGATGCAAACGATTGCTTAATTAAATATGGAATGAAAGCAGTTATTGATTCAATTAATGATGCTAAAGAGTTTCCAATTGTTGGTGTATTTAACGCCTTAGATATTGAGCGTGATATTTACGAATATTATAACAACGGTTTGCCATCAGGATGTGGAATTGGTGTTGGAGAAATAGATATGCACATTAAATTCCAGGAGGGTTATTTAACTACTATAACAGGCATTCCAGGGCATGGTAAATCTGAGTTTTTAGACTTTCTTTTATGTAGGTTAAATATTTCACATGATTGGAAAACAGCACTTTATTCTCCTGAAAATCATCCACTAGAACTTCACTTTAGTAAATTTGCAGAAAAAATTTCAGGTAAACCTTTTGAAGGTCAAAATAGATTTAGCATTACAGACTTACAGAAATTAATTGAATATCATGCAAAAAATTTCTTCTTTATTAATCCTGAAAATGATTTTACACTTGATAATATCTTAATAGCAGTTAGACAATTAGTTCGTAAAAAAGGTATTAAAGCATTTGTTATTGACGCCTGGAATAAACTTGACCATCAATATACTAATAATGAAACTAAGTACATTAGTGAACAACTTGATAAAATAACTAGATTTTGTGAGATTAATAAAGTTCATTGCTTCCTTGTAGCACATCCCACAAAAATTCAAAAGGATAAAAATACAGGAAAGTATGAAATACCCAATCTTTATTCAATTAGTGGCTCAGCTAACTTTTACAATAAAACAGCTAATGGTATTACAGTTTATCGAGATTATGAAACAGGAGTTGTTGAAATTTATGTCCAAAAAGTAAAATTTAAACATTGGGGACAAACAGGTTGCATACAAATGAATTGGGATAAAACTAATGGTAGATATTACAAAGGAACACCAAGTTATGATTCATGGATTAATACAATTGAATCAGTAAAGCAAATAGATAACACTAATTTTTTAAATGAAACAAGCGATTTAATTAACAATAATATAGATATTCCATTCTAATGAATACAATAAACAATTTACCTATTTGCCAGGTTATAATAATAAATGATTTAATATTTGTTATTTATTGTAATTAATTGTTATATTTACAAACAATTATGAATAAATCAAAATTGTTAGTAATAGGTGCTAATCATCCAATGTTAAAAAACTTAGCATTTAAGCTATGCAATGGTCGAGATATACATAATGATCTATTCCAGGAGTTCTTACTTTACTTATGCGAAAAGGACGAAGCATTCCTATTAAAGAAATATGAAGAGATACAATTTATAGCTTATTGCTCAAATATAATCAAAGGTCTTAACTCACACAGATACAGAGATTCTAAGTGTATTAACTCTAAAAATACTTTAATCGAAAAATGTAACTCTTTTGAAGTATTAGATTTTGAAATGTCAGAAAATAATTATAACTTTGATATTGATGATAAATTTGAAAGGACTGTTAAATTCATAAAAGAATATCCCGACAAATTTAAGTCTGAAATATTATTTAAGTCAATGGTTAGCAGCACTCGAGAAATAGCATCAGAACTTGGATTAAACCAAAGACAGTTAATTTATCAGAACGTTAAATTTAAAGCAGAAATTAAAAGAAAAATAAAATGATAACTTTCGATATTAACATTATAGAAGTTGGAGATACCATAATAACCGATTTAAATGAAAAGGTAATAGTTAATGAACTTAGCGATAATGAAGGTTGTTTTGTTATTGGAAATGTTAAAGGAAATGCTAAATACATAATTAAAAAATAATAAAATGAATACAACACTATTAAAACATTACGACTTCATTTGGGCAGTATCTAGGGACTTAATACGTCCTGACAGTTCAAACATTAAAGTTAAAGAAATATTAAAAGCATATCACGAAATTGATACAACAGTTGATGTATTAGTTGAATGCTCAACTTGTGTAAATATTTACAAAGATGCGTTTAAATTGATATTAGCTTATATTGATGCACCTATTGTTGAGGTTAAAAAATCTAAGAAATAATGAAACTAACATTTTGTGAATGGATTAAATTCCTTAAAAGAAATAAGTTAAATACTCCCGAATTCATTGAATTAAAAAAGCTATATTATTTAGCTTATTTAGGGTAAAGGAAATTTATTTACAAAAACTTAATATAGAAAAAATAATGGCAAAGTCAATAGAATTTATAGAAAATTTACCCGAATATGCTAATCAGTATATCGATATATGTTTAACACACACTAAAGAGGTTGCAACGGGTTCTGGTAAGATAGTTGAACAAAAGGAAAGGCATATACCTACAATAGCGTTTTTTCTTAATATTTGGATGCCTAGAAACGTTGGGGACAGTATTGCTAGGAAAACATATTACGAGTGGTTAAAAGGCAATTGTGAGCTAAAAAGTAACACTATAAAAAAGATAGATGACTTATTCCTTGCATTAGCGGGCGATATCGTAGCAAATGAAGGCAAAGGAATATTCTATGCTAAGAATAAATTAGGATGGACTGATAAGTTACAAACTGAAAATAGGGATGTATCTATTCTTAATATAGATCCTATTGATAACCCAATGGATTAATGCCACTAAAACAAACAACCGCCTTAAAAAAGATATGTACTTTAAGAAAAAAGTATGTAGCAGTTCGAGGTGGACAAGGTTCGTCTAAAACATTTAGCATATTAACTATTTTAATTAACCATGCAAGTGGTAAACCAAATAGGAATATTTACGTTGTTTCTGCGGAACTTACAAAGATGCGTGAAACGGTTATAAAGGACTTTGTTTTTATTATGACTGAAGCTGGCATATTCAATGCGGATTACTTTCTAGCAGGTACGCTTTATAAATATCCTAATGGCTCAACAATTAAGTTCTTAGGCTTAGATAAGGAAGACGTCGGTAAAGGGTTAAGGTCGCACGTTGTTTACTTCAATGAGGTTAATAAAGTCAATCAGGAAACGTTTAGGCAAATGGCATCACGTTCTGATAAGATTTATTTAGATTATAATCCAGATGCTGAATTTTATATTGATACGGATATTATTCCTAGACAAGACTGTGATTTTGTTCAACTTACATTTAAAGATAATGAATGTTTAAAGGAAGGCGAAAGAGAAGAGATATTGAATTACTACACTAAAGGTTATAATTCAGATGGAACTATTAAAGATGCCTATTGGTCTAACTTATGGCAGGTTTATGGATTAGGTAACATTGGTAACTTGCAGGGTATTATATTTGATACCTGGAAGGAAATAGGTTCTATTCCAATTAATGCTGAGTTTATATCTTATGGTATGGATTTTGGGTTTACATCCGATCCAACTACATTAACCGCAGTTTATAAGTTAGATAAGGATTTATACTTAAATGAATTGATTTATAGTACTGGATTAACTAATAGTGATATAATAGCCAAACTAAAAGAATTAGGTGTTACGTCCCAACAAATGATAGTTGCCGATTCAGCCGAACCAAAATCTATTGAAGACTTAAGACGTGCTGGCTTTAGAATAGAGGGTGCTAAGAAAGGACCAGACAGTATTAGAAGTTCAATTGATACTTTACAACAATATGGTTTGTTTATTACTTCAAATTCACTTAATGCTAAAAAGGAAGCTAGGGCATATCGCTGGGCCACTGATAGTAATGGTAAGAATATAAATGTACCCGAAGACAAGCATAATCACTTTTGGGATTCGGTTAGATATGTTGCCCTTAATCGTTTAAAAAAATCGGTGTTCCGTTATTCATAAATTGTAAATAACAAATAAAAAGGTATATTATTATAATGATTATACCAAGCTCATACAACAATTTAACAATTGAACAGTTCCAAAAATTAACAGTTTTGGTAACTAAAGACCAATCAATAGAACGTGATATATTAATACTTTCTTTACTAACTGGTAAAAGTTCATTTGAAATTGAGAAACTAAGCCCTACTGTATTTTATAAGTACTTTGCAATGGCTTCATTCATTCATGAACCTATTAAGTCAATCGGTTTAAAAAAGTCAACATGGTTAGGTTTAAAGAAATTTAAAGCCATTACTGAGATACACGAATTTACAACAGCTCAGCATAAAGACTTTACCGAAATAATGAAAGCAAATGATAATAATTATATTGCTTGCTTACCAAATATACTTGCTATTTGCCACAAAGAATTGACACTAATGGGTTTTAAATACGATAGCGACAATCATTATAAGAATGCAAAGATATTCAGCAAAGCAAAGGTTAAGGATGTATTAGGGGCTGTTTTTTTTTATTCAAAATATTTGAAAAACTACAGCACGATTATAGAAAACTGTTTGGCATTACATATGAAAACGATAACAGCGATGTTAGAGGAGATAGAAAACGACAGGCCATTTCAGGATTTTTTGAGCATTGGGGGTGGGAATACTCAGTTAGCTTAACGGTAATCGATAGTGGATTAAGTGAGGACGAGATTTATAAATGGAACGTTTTAAGATTCCACAATAAGTTAAGTTATTTAAAGGATAAAGGTAAATTTGAAATAAGTTTAAATGGCAATAAGTAATGATATAGAACGATTATTAACAGTCTTTAGTGATAAGTTAATTAATGATACTAGAACCTCATTACAGACTAAGGCTAATCAAAAGGCTGCTAGTCAAAAAAACCCGTCTAAACAAAACGTTCAAAGTAGGTTATCGGCTAGTATTGAAGCTCCTATAACTTATGAAGATGGAAGTATTGTTTTAAGACTTCAAATGAATAAGTATGGTGGGGCGGTTAATGACGGAAGGAAACCAACAACAACAAGCGGAAGTGGGGATGTTAGACAAAATTTAATACGTTGGATTAAAACAAGGGGTTTAAAAGTTGAGATATCAAAACGAAGGGTTGAAAAGCATAAAGCATTAAAAGATAAGACTGAAAAGAAATCATTTAAAGTAATGTCTTATGAAAAGAAGGTTGAACAAATGGCTTATGCAATTGCTAACAAAATTCATAAAGTAGGTTATGAAGGTAATCATTTTTATGACGAAGTAATTAATGATGGGCGTATGGACGTATTAATAAATGATTTAAAAGAATTGATAAAAACAGATTTTAATTTTGAAATAACAAAACCATAAATGGCATTAACAGTAACACAAACTCCACAACTATTCACGCCTGCTTATAACAGGCAAATATTCTCTGCGATTAGTAGCCAAATTGCGGTAACCGATTTTAAATACATTGTTACAGTACAAGTTAATGGTGGTGCAGTATTAACTGAAAATATATTACAACGTCCAGACGGGCGTGTTGTATTCGATGCAATGGAGAAAGTAAAGAACTATATTAAGCATAAATTAGTTCCTACTTCATTAACATTTGCCGAAGCTACTAATAATGCAGTTGGTGTAGTTGTTGTTATAAAAGAATATTATAGTGGTGCTATTCAAGCAACAAGTTCTTATTCTTATACAGCGTGGAATGCTTGCTTAACAGACGACGATTTTAGAAACTTTACTTATACTGATTATGTTTCAAATAGTGGAGTTATAAAATTACTTTCTAATAACGGAAATGAATATTTAAGTCCAGATAGTCAAGTTAGTTTAAACTCCGATTTATGGTTGTATTTCTTTAAAGATAATGCAGCTACTATTGATGCTAGCTTATTTGATAGTGTAGGCACACTTATTGGAACGGTTAGCAAAAACTTACCGGCATCTTCTAACTTAATTGTTTATGGTAATATTGGTGCTAATTTCTTTGACGGTTCGGCTTATACTCCAGTAGTTGGGGATTCAGTTGAATTTGATATTATAACAGGAGGTAGTTCAGTATTCTTTGGTGCTTATACATTTGTTGCACCTTGCACTAATTACACTGAATATAATGTTTATTATTTAAAGCGTAATGGTTCTATTGGTTTTAAAAGATTTGAATTACTTAGCTCTGAAAGTGAAACTAAGAAAGTCAATAAAGTTAGAATGAATACAAATGTATTAACAGCTGGTGTTTATGGTTCTAATGTTTGGGACAGAGAAAACAACATAGCATCAACTATAATCACAAATACAATTACTTTAAATTCAAATTGGATCAGCGAAACTCAAAGCAGTTCATTAGTTGAGTTGTTTAACAGTCCTTTAGTTTGGATACAAAAAGAGGGTGGCGAATATACTGCGGTTTCAATTACTGATACTTCATATGCGTTTAAAAAACATATTAACGAAAGTTTATTTAATTATACTATTCAATGCGAATATGACATTCAAGAAACTAGACAAAGAGCGATATAATGGTAAGGACTAGACTAGAGATTACAGATTTAAGCGTTCCATTTGCTGAACAAATACCCGTTAGTATTAATTATAATATAGCGGATATTAGAGAACCCGATAAGTTTAAAAGTTCATTTAGTAAGACTATTAATTTAATTGGAACTAATGCAATTAATTTAATCTTTGAAAATATATTTGAAGTAAATGTAGCTACTCAATATTTCAATAAGAATAAAAAAACAAAGGTTAAATATTTTGTTGACGATATTCAAAACTTTGAGGGCGACCTACAATTAATGCAAATTAAGATTAATACTGATAATTCAATTATTTATGAATGTAGTATTAAAGGCGAAGGCGGTTCTTTGTTTACTGATATTGGCGATAATTATATTACGGGTAATGCGGATGTAACAAAGGATTTAGATTTCTCAGCTTATAACCATACTTATAATAGAACTGAACAAATACTTTCTCGCGGAAATGCCGGTGCTGGATTTGGTTATATTTACGGCCATATTGAAAATGGAAGTAATGGAGGCTCTGAGGTTACATTTGAAACTCGGAACTTTATACCAATGTTTCACGTTCGTGAATACGTTAAAAAGATTATTGAATTAACAGGTAGAACTTATACTTCGACTATTTTAGATAGTGCCGAATTTCGTAAACACGTTATTTATCCAAACGTTTTAAATATTGGATTAAGCCAAACGCAAATAGATAATAAACAATTCTATTGTGGTTTAAGTTCGGATTATACGTTAAGTGATGGAGTTAATTACATTGTTGCCTTACCAAATGATACAGCTCCATTCTTTGATGTTGGTAATCAAAAACAATTCGGCGACATTGATTTCACTTTAAATTCAAATGGCAATTATAACGTTGTTTGCAGTGGTAAATTTAAAATTGATACTACACACACAGACCCTTCAGTTGCATGGGTAAGAGCTAATATAGTAGTTACAACTAACTTTTATAGAAGTATTGATGGGGGCGTTACATGGCTTATCAATTCAACTTCTACTCAGCAATTAAAAACATTTTCAGACTTATTACCAATAGGTGTAAGTCAATATGGAACTATTGAATTAGCAACGGGTTCTCAATTCTTTTATGCTGGTCAAATGTTTAGATACCATGTTAGTTATACCTTAACTGGAATAGCTTTTTATGATATTGCTTTAAATCAAATATTCATAGGCACGGGTGCATTAACTGTTAAATTAACAAGTGGAATAAATGGTACTTCATTTTATGCCTTACTTACTGATAAAACAATTGCAGATGGGGACGTTTTAAATTGTAACCTATGTTTACCAAATAAGATTAAACAAAAGGATTTTTTAAAAAGTATTATTTCAGCTTTTAAACTTCAAATTGATATTGATAAAAACGATAGTAATAATTTAATAATTGAAACGTTTGATGTATTTCATGCTGGCCCAATATTAAACTATGAAAATAAAACGGATTTAGACAAAGAGCAAACTAATAACATTAACACTTTAGATGCTAAAACTTATAACTTCGCTTATAAGAGTGATGCGGATTTTTACAATACATTATATCAAAATAAATATAACGAAACATTTGGAACTGAAAATATAGTAACTGAAAATGATTTTAGCCAGGAAGTTAAAAAAACTGAATTAATATTCTCAGGAACTCCAAATGTAGCAAACTACGCTTTAGGTATTGCAGTGCCAAAGATATATAAAAAAGAGGGTAGTGTTATTAGTTCAATCGTGCCTAACATACGTTTGCTAACGTGTGGCGGTATTAAGACTGCAAAGAATAACTATACTTACAATGGCTTAGGATTAACGCCTTTAGTAACTAATCAATATTTATATGTCGGACATACAGACGATGCTTTTGATCCTAACTATGATTTAAACTTTGGTGTATTAAAAGAATGTTTTTATACTTACATTAATACCTATTTTACAACTAATAATCTTTACAATAAATATTCTAAAAATTACATTTTAAATATTTCAGATAGGGACGCTAAATTTATTAGTAAATATCTTTGGGTAACTGCTAAAGATTTAAACACTTTTACTTTTAGGAATAGACTTTTTATTGATGGGGCATATTACTCAGTTAATAAGATTGAAAATTACACGCCTTTAGATGAAACGTCAACTAAATACGAGTTAATAAAATTAATACATACAAAAGCATATGTACCAACTAGGGGTTTGTTTAGTGATAATCCTTTAGTTCCAAGTGGTGGCGAAGTTAGTACTTCATTACCTGAAGGTGCAACTGTAGAATCATTAGGAGTTGGTTCTGCATTAAGAAGTATTAATACGTTAGGAATAGGCGACAATGTATTAAGTCCTGCAAGTGCAAGGAATATATTAATTGTTGGAGATAATACAATAGTTCCCGAAGGTGCTGAGAACTTTGTTCAATTCAATGATATTTATTATCCAAATATATTAGGAGACAATTCGGATATTAGTTTAGTAACGGGAGTAGCAACTTACAATGTTTCTAAATTAGATAGCACCATTTTAATTGATGGGTTAGGCGGTGGAACTGCAGTTAGTATTGCATTTCCAACTGATGAGTATGTTTATGAAACTGCTACTTTTTACACTAATCAAAATTTAAGAACTCGGAATTTTAGTAAGAAATTAACGTTTAAAAAGATTGATGCTAATACTAATAACATTATAATAACCCCAACTGTTGGAACGATTGATGGTTCTGCTAGTTATACTTTACGCAACCAATATGATGTTATTACTATTCAATTTGACGGTACTAATTGGTTTAAAATTTAAAAAAATGGATATAGAAAATTTAATAAAAGAAAGTGAAAACATTTTACACGAACCTACTTTAATGGATGGGTTAATATGTATTCATATGATTTTAGATGTAGCATTAACAGGGAATGAAGACCTTATAAAAGAATTAGAAAATGGCAGAAGATAAGAATATTGCAATTAAAGTAGAAATTGAAGGTGTTGAAAAATCAATAACAACTGTTAAAGATTTAAAAGACTCTATAAAGAAATTACAGGAACAAGCCGAAAACTCTGACTTCGGTAGTGAAAGTTATAAAAATGCGGTTGAGGAATTAGATAGGTTAAACGCGTCTTTAAAATCAGTTACCCAAACAGAAGAGCAATATGCGAAATCTTTACAGGATATTGTTAAAGCTGAAAAAGAAGCTATTGTTGAAAGTCAAGATTTAAGAAAGCAATTTGAAAAGTTAGAAAATGAACTGTTTTTAATGGCAGGTCAAGGAAAACAAAATACTAAAGAATTTAGAGCCTTAACAGTTGAGGCTGCTAACTTAAATAAAAAGATTGATGCGGTTAATGGTTCTTTAGGTGAAAACTCAGCAGGTCGAGCTTCAGCAGGATTTGCACAATTAAAAGACGGTTTAGTTAATTTAGATTTTGATTCAGTTAAAAAAGGATTAACTGCTATGAAAACAGCATTAGCATCAACGGGTATAATGTTAATCGTTATGGCTGTTAGTTATCTAATTACAAACTTTGAAGAGCTAAGTAAAGGAACTGGATTATTAGGAGTTGTATTAAGGGCGGTTGGTGCTTATATCGGAACATTTATCGATGCCTTAACATGGTTTACTGATAAAATTGGATTAACTACTTCGGAACTTGACGCAATGCGTGAATCAATGGTTGCAAATGCTGAAAAGGCAAAGGAAGCATTAGGAGAACAAACTAAAGAATATGATAGGTTAATTGCAGTTGCTAAATCAAATGGAGAAAGCACAGTTCAAATTGAATTAGATAAACAAAGAGCTATTCAGGCGACTAATGAAATGATACTTCGCCAAATGTTAGCTCAAGTTAAAAGCGGTGTTGAATTAGATGAAGCTCAAAAGAAATTACTAACCTCAACTTTAGCGAGTGTTAAAGATACGCACACAGCGATTACTGTTATTGAGAATACTGACAGAAAAGATAGGGCGGAAAAAAACAATAAAGCATACGAAGATAATAAGGCTGCTAATATTGAAATGATTAAGCAAATTGAAGATGCTAAAATTGCTGCTATAAAAGACGAAGAGCAAAGATCATTTGCAAAAGAAACTTTAGATAATCAAAGGCGTGTAAAAGCTATTCAAGCAGATAAAGCAAGTAGTGATTTAAAAAATCAAATGTTATTAGCTAATGAACAATTATTTCAGGATAACTTAAATAAAATTAATTCAGATGCCGCAGCTAAAAAGAAAGCTGCAGATGATAAAGTAATAGCGGATAAAAAAGCTATTGACGATAAAGCGATAGCGGATAATAAACAAATACTTGATACTAAGCATGCTCAACAAATAGCACAGGATGAAAAAGACGGTGCTGAAATGGTTGCTAAAAATGAAAAACGTAAAGAGGATGAAAAAGCAGTTAGTGATTCAATGGTTAATGTTACATTGCAAGGGTTACAAGCAGCTCAACAATTAACTGATTTATTCTTTGCGTTTAAAAGACGTAACATGCAAAAGGGCAGTGCTGAAGAATTAGCAGCAGCAAAAAAACAATTTAATATTAATAAAGGATTAGCTATTGCAAATGCTACAATTCAAGGTGTGCAAGGTGTTTTGGCTGCCTTTAGTTCGGGTGCTGCAGTTCCCGTTGTAGGTGCTGTAATGGGGCCAGCCTATGCAGTTTTAGCTGGTATTGTTGCTGCTGCTAATATTGCTAAGATAGCAAGTGCTAAATTCGACGAAGGTGGTGGTGGTGGTGGTGGCGGTGCAGTTACTTCGGGTGGTGCAACTCCTAGCGTTCCAATACCAAGTCCACCAACTTTAAACACTCCTGGTGCTAACACAAACTCAGGAACTACATTTGATAGCACGGGCAAAAATACAAGTGCAACAACGCCAACAATTAACGTTAATGCAACTATTGGAGTAGACGAAATAAATTCAAAACAAAACAGGGTAAGCGTATTAGAAAAACAATCAACATTTTAAATTATGGAAAACAAATTACCAATATTTTACGCATCAATAGACGATAGCTTAAAAGGAGTAGAATTAAAAGAGCAAGGTGTACAATCAATTGCTTTAGTAGATAGTCCTGCTATGATGTCCGAATGGCTTATGTTCAATAAAACTGAAAATGTGAATATGAAGTTTGCATTAAACGAAGAGCAAAGAATTATAACAGCTCCAGTTATTGTTGCCGATTTACCAATATATCGTAAAGTTGACGATAAAGAATTTTATGTAGTTTATAAAAAACCTACTATAATGCAAATAGCACAAAAGTACGGTGCTGAAAATAGAAACAAGTTAATTAAATTAACTCACGATACTGATTTAATTAGTAAAGACGTTTTTGTATTCGAATCATTTGTTAGTGATGAAAGTAGAGGTATATCTCAACCTAAAGGTTTTGACTTGCCAGACGGTACATGGTTTGTATCTATGAAAATAAACAATCCTGAAATTTGGGCTAAGGCTAAGAGTGGCGAAATTAAAGGTATTTCATTAGAAGGCTTTTTTGATTTAGAACAAACAGCTACTTTATCGGATAACGAAGTAAAAGCTATCATACAAAATATTTTGTAAAAAGCAAATAAAAAGGTATATTATTAATATAAACTAAAAAACATTTAAATGGGTTATAGAGAAGAGTTCACAGAATTACTAGGAGTTGACTTAGTAGCAAAGGTTAAAGCCTTAGCATTAAAATTTTCAACAGAAACAGTTGTAGAAGCTCCAAAAGAAGCTCCGACTGCGGTTAAACTTGAAGACGTTATGTTAAAAGACGGTACTGTATTACAAGTTGAAAAAATGGAAGTAGGTGCAATGGCTAACATTGTTACTCCTGAAGGTGTAATGCCTGCTGCTGATGGCGAATACGTTGCTGAAAATGATACTGTTATTATGGTTATGGGTGGTTTAATTTCTGAAATTAAAGTTGCTGAAATTGTAGAAGAGGTTGAAGTTGAAGAGGCTCCCGTTGTTGCTGGTATCAATTCACAATTAGAAGCGGTTACTAAAAGACTTTCTGATATTGAAGCTAAATTTGAATCACAAACAATTGAATTAAACGAAACTAAGAAAGGTTTAGGTGTTGCTTTGTCAAGTGTTGAAAAATTAACAAAACAACCAGTTGCAATTTCTTTAGAAAAACAAAAACCAAGTTCTAAAAGAATTGAAGAGATGACAGAATTAGAAAAATTTAGAGCTTATAAATCTAAATAATCATGGCTAAAGTTATAATAGATACTAAAGAACAATTCTTTGTTAATCCATTTCATTTTGGTATTAATTATGATATGTTTTTAGATGCCATGAAAGGCAAGACAGTAAAAGAATATTGTAAATCTAATTTAACCGATGAGCAAATTGAATGGTTAGAAAATGATTTGAAACATTACACAGAAAATAAAAAAAATAAATAAACAATTAAAAACAAAATAAAAAAATGGCAATAGCTTATTCAACAGCAACAGAACCCAAAGCG
>Ga0209492_1000180_pt1 | contig 20729 bp, 23 predicted proteins | sample PPLLak12cMay2015_FD_187253 | JGI IMG/M metagenome (GOLD analysis project Ga0209492, IMG submission 187253) | Freshwater sediment microbial communities from Prairie Pothole Lake near Jamestown, North Dakota, USA - PPLs Lake P7 Core (1) Depth... | ecosystem: Environmental > Aquatic > Freshwater >... | reverse complement strand
TTTAAAGTATTAATTTCTGTATTTGTTGGTAAATGCCAACCAACAGGAGCAATAGTTGCTCCTCCTATACCATTATATGTAGCAGCTTCCCAATTATATAATAAGCCTTCTTGTACACAATCTACAAGTGGAGTAGTAGTAGTAGTGGTAGTAGGAGCTACAGTAGTTGTTGTACTAGTTGTGGTTATTATTGTTACAGTGTTGTTTGCTTGTAAATATTGTATATCTCCATCTGGAGCTCCACTATTACAAGTCATTAATGCGGATGGTATAGTTAATGTAATATTTTGGCTTTCTATGTTTTCAAATAATTGATTATATCCTACACTACCACCTAAATTTGTACATAATGGTATATATAAGTTAATTAAATTTTTTATTTCCCAAAAATTATATTGTCCCATAGCCATTAAACTTGGCATCGATATATTAGAAGTTATCGCAGTATTTTGAAATTCATTTCCAATAAACATTTCACCTATTTCAATTAACTTTGGAAAAATAAATTCTAATATTTGATAACAACCATCAAAACTATAATCACCTCCTGTTATTACTTCAGGAAAATAAATTTCATTAAGTTCATAATTACTTATAAATACATCATTTTCAATATTTATTATACATCCAGCATTATCTATTATTTTTAATAAATTTATATTATCACCAAATAAATAATTTTTTAAGATAATTTCACTACCACCAAATAATTGTACTTCGTTTCCAATAACTATAACTGATGTAAATGGGTTACCATAAGTAGGTAAATCAAAGAATGTGTTCCAATCTGTTACACTTGATGCATCTCCTACTAATATATCTGCATTAGCTATATCATCAAATATTAGTTTTAATGCAAGAGGAACTGCTGTTGTAGTAGTAGTAGTTGAAGTAGAGGTAGTACTTGTTGTAGTTAATCCACTTATTGCTAAATCTACTTGATTATCACAAACTCCTGTAGCTACTATTCTTATAATAGTTGCATTATCAGGAACTGCAAGTAAAAAATATCCTGCTAATAATTGTGCTTTTGTAATTCCTGTTGCAAGAGGAGTTCCATAATTTATATTAGAGAATAAATTAAAAACTGTTGTACTTGTACCTGCTGTTGATAATGTTATTAATACTGTCATATTTTTATATATGTTAATTTATTATAATTGATTTTTTATATTATACAAGTTGTGTAACTGCGTTTACTTCATATAGATACATTGATGGATCAATAGCATACCAAGTTCCTATTGTTACAGGAATTTGTGTACTAACAAAACTACCTGTAACAGTTTGTGTTTCTACAGTAGTATAACTTGAGACAGCTCTTAAAGTTCTTTGTAAATCTATTGTAAGCTGAACAGTACCTCCACCACCAGGAATTTGTGGACTTGAGTTAGCTGTTATTTGAATTTCATCACCTACCTGTAAATTATCTGGGTATATATTACTAATTGAATTTAATCCATTATAATATTCAGTAGTTGATACTCCAGAATTTTGTTGTGCTGCAGCAACATCATATGTTATAACACCATCTCTTCTACGATTTATTTTAAAGTTTATAGATGTATATGTACCAACAACAGCGTGCCAATATAAAGCTACCCCTGGTGCAATATCTGGTGTTGTAGTTGTTGTAGTTGTTGTAGTTGTTGTAGTAGTTGTAGGATAACATTCTGGTAATTCAGCACATGTGTCTACTTTGTTAACATCTAGTAAAAAAGTATTAGGACCATTAGTAGAAGAACCATTATATGTAGTTATTTTTATTTTAATATTAGGTAGAGATCCTGAATAATTGTAAAATTTATTTATTGTTAATAATTCAGAATCAACTGAAACACATGTATCACAGTTATATGTAGATGCTTGATAATTATATGATAATATTGGAGGATTAGTAGTAGTACTTGTAGTGGTAGTTGTAGGGGCAGTAGTTGTACTAGTACTAGTAGTTGTACTAGTAGTGCCAGTTGATAAAGTTGCTGTACCTATTATTAAACAAGGATCTATTGTAGTAGTGCTACTAGTAGTGCTAGTGGTTGTACTTGTACTTGTTGTACTTGTGCTTGTTGTAGTAGTAGGAGGTAAAGTAGTAGTTGTGGTTGTAGTAGTCATATACAAAGGGTCTGTAGGTATAATACCTATTCTTCTTATACATGAACCTATCTTATCAAACTTATACTTACTTGTAATATAATTTTTTTCTTCTTGACTTGCTACTAAAAATTTATCTTGATAATAGAAACTTAAATAGTAAGAACTAATAATAGTTAACATAGTTTCTTTAGTCTCAACATTCCCATACACTTTTTCATGTAGTAAACTACAAAGTATTTCTTCACTATAAAGACAAATATTGTCTTGAGTAATTTGGTTTATATATCCTTGATATATAGGGTAGTTGACTGTACTAAAAGCTTGAGCTTTCATAAATGTACCAAGATAATCTTCACATTGGTTACACTCTTCACACTCTTCACAAGGACTACAACCACATGTAATTTGTTCTACCATAGAAATAAAAGAAGTCAACAAATTATTATAGTACTTAATAATAAAAGGGGTGCTACTTTCTGCAGAAGAACTTAAGTAAACAGAGTAAACATTGTCTGTTGCAAAAGTTAAAGTTACTGTTTGATTAGGTATAATTAAACCTGTTTTTATCTCAGTAGTTGCTTCACAAGTTACAGTACTTATGTGGTAAGTAAGATCTACTGTTCCATCATTTCTAAGTGTGTAAGTGTCTTTGTATTTTAAGTATGTGTAATTCAAAGCCATGGGAAAGTGTTTTAAATGTCAAATATACAAAATAAAAAAACATCTCTATAAAAATAGAGATGTTTTATTAAATAGCTTTATCTTAAGTTACCTTATGCTATACCATCAAGGTCAGCAGAAGTAATAGCTGGTTCTACTACAGCAGGGTTAGTGCTAGCAGCAGCAGCATCATCAACTAAAGTTTCAAATCCTCTAGAGGCTAAGAAAGAGTTTAAGATTGTTGCAACAGCTTGTCTTGTTACAGTATCAGCTTCTGGAACTGCAATCACAGTACTTAAGTTGTTACTGTACTCTTGCCATCCTGCTTCAGAGGTTTGGTTGTACTGAAGAATAAATTGATCATAAGTAGTTCCTTTTACAGAAAGGTAGTTGATATTTTCATACCCCATACCAGTTACTTGAGACAATTTGTAAGGTCCTGAACCTGCCCATCCTGATGCATGGTATTCTTTTTGTTGAACATTTACTCCACTACCTTCTTCATACACTGGGTATTGGTTGATAGTAGTTGCTCCTGAACATCCAAAACCTTCAATCAAAGAAACAATAAGAACTGTTTCCAATAATTTGTAGTAGTGTAAGTTGATAGAGCAGTAGTTTCCAATTGCTAAAGGTTGACTTACTAATTGGAAATCAGCAAATACTTGATCAGCAGCTAAAGCAGTGCTATTAAACACAATTAACCTAGCAACATCAGCATCAGTCATAACTGCACCAGTAGCATAGTTAGCAGACGTACCATGAGTAGCAATAGTCAAAGATTGTCTTGCAACAGGTTGAGCTAAAACTAATTTAGACTCATCAGCATTAATGGTAGCAATAAATTCTTGAGTTAGAATGTTAGCATCTAAAGAACCACAACCTTCAGCACAATCATCACAACAAGGAGTTGTTACCATGAAAGCTTTACTAAATTGATTGTAACCTTGTATTCTACTAATTTTTGAATTACGGAATTCAATTCTTACTCCATACTCAGTATCACATTGAGCTTTAAAACTACCTACAGTAACCTTCATAGGTTGACCTGCAGTGTGAGGTTTGTAAGTAAGATCAGTGATACCTGCAGTCTGAATGAACTGACCTGCAGAAGTTCTGATGTCTGTTAATGTACCATTACCTATACCAACTGCTAAAGTGATAGCTTTAGTTCCAGCTGGAACTGCTGTAGCATAAGCTAAGCCTGTTAAAGCATCAAAAACTCCTAATTGCCCTGGCAATAAAGCATCTACAGTAGAACCTGTTGTAGCTAGAGCATAATTACCTTTTGTAGGTAATACTTGAAAAACGTCATTGTTACGATTACTCATAATTTCTATTTTTTTTTAATTAAACAATCTGATTAAAACCTAACTTACTAATTTTAGTTTGTAAGTCTGAAGTTTGCACTTCACTTGCAGCAAGCATTACTGCTATATCAACAACTTCCCTATGGGTGTGCTCTGGGAGATCACAATTCACAGTACCTGTTAAGGTAACACCTGAGGGATGAGCATATCCTAATATTCCAAAATCTTGGGCATTATGAACATAAGCTGGTTTGCGTATATAAGACAACTTTGCTTCATTTATTGTAAAGGTATTATCTGTATAACATTGGATACCTTCTGTTTCATAAACTCCATTAATTTCTCTCCATTCAAAAGAACTATTATAGAATTGACTTTCTTCAAACAAATCATTGTGTTCTCTTAAATAAAGAACTGCTTCTTTATTTTTACAGACTCCTTTTGACAACTTTAATCTACCTCTTACAAAATATAAATAATTAGTAGGCAAAGCAATAATATTATTTGTTACTGTAATCCAAGTTCCTCCAACAACAAGAGTTTTAATATCTTCAACTATTCTTTGTGTTGTTTCAAAACCAAGACCATTATTAACTTTAGGTTGTGCAACTCTTTTAATAAACAGTTCAATAGCTTCATTAAGAAGCCAGTCAATTTCAGGGACTAATAGTCCCTTATTTTTTTGACTGTCTATTTTATTAAACTTCTGTTTGAAGTCATAGTGCATTTCCTTAGTTGTCATAACTCTTAGTTATTAATCTTAGACAATATTAGCATTTTAATATCCTGATTTTCTTCTTTTGAAAGATATTCAGCAACTTCTATTTCATCAATTCCTAATGGAGAATCCATATGGAATATTCTTTGACCTTCTCTTCTTAATACTGATTTTTGAAGAGCTTCTAAAACAAGAGCATGTGATGCTGTTTGTTTTTTATCCATATTCAAATATCTCAAGAACTCACTTGCATCTTTGGTAATAATCTTATCAAGTTCTACAGCTACAAAGTCTGCAGATTGATTTTTCATATTCTTACCTCCTAATACAAGTATCAATTGTACTTTTCTGTCTAAAGATAGTTTAGAAGCTTCAATGATAGCTGTATTCTTTTCCTCTACTTTACTTGCCAATACTGAGGCTTGTTCTGCTTCATCAAAGATAACATGAGTAGCCTCTGGCCACATACCTAGATCATATTCTGCCATTGAATTAGCAACATACTTACTAGCTTTCATCACTCTGATTTTAATAAAATCTAAAGGATTTGCATTATCAAAAAACATTGTATTGTTTTCTAATTTTATAATTGCCATACCTGAATCCCAAAATGGGTGAGGGGCTTCTGAATTATAATGTGGAGACAAATCATAGTTTACTCCTTTTTTAGCTAACTCTTTAATGTCAGCATCTGATAAGCCTGTAGCATACCTCATTGTGGTAGCATCTACTAAAGCTTGAATTTTTTTAGGTCTTGTGAAAGATTCTTGACCTGTTTTGTTGTGCCATCTTTTTGACTCAATAGGTCTGATTTCAACTTTTACTGAACTCATAATTTACAATATTTATAATGAACTTAAGGAAAACTTTTTTCCCTTTACCACCAAAAGCTCCTTGTTACAGGAGCTTTTAATAGTTATATAAGAAATCTTAGTTACGAGATAAGATTAATTCACCACATTTAGTAATGTCATGGATATGGATACCACATGATTTTTCAACATGCATTTCATAGTAAGAACCAGAGTGTGCAGAAGAACCACCATTTTTAGGACCATAAGGACCATACATACCTTCAACATAAGTAAAGGCAAAACCATCTTTCTTGTTCATGATTTTGATGTTAGAGTTTTTAGATTCTCCTGAGAAATCTAAGAATGTAATTCTTTGAGACTCAATTGGGAAACCTGTAACTTCATCAATTTCAAAGTTAATCTCTCTATCATCATAAAGAGGATTGTGGATTAACTCAAGAGATGCACCATTTGCCATGTTATATTTCACAAATTGGTAACCTGCTTCAAGAGAATTAGTATGTACTGAGTTTGTCACTTTGTTAGTGTACACTTCAATATTTTTAATGAAACCTGATTTGTTTTGCCAATCTTGGATAGCTCTGTGGAATTGTAACATTCCATACTCTCCTGTGAAACCTTTTACTTGTCTTCCTGCTCCAGGCTTAACTCTAGAGTAGAAAATATCTTGCAAGTACTCTTCAATTAACTTAGCAGTTAAATGAGAATATCTGTGTTGATGAGAATCTTCCAATTGTTCTTGGATTCCAGGACCCATTCTTACTGGTCTTCCATTAGCTCCTAATACAGTATCTGCAGATCTTGAATACCAATATCCACGTTCTACTTCTCTGTACCATTGTTGCCAATATTCAACTTCAGCATAACGCATCCATGAATTATGATAAGCACCTTTAGAATCAGGGATAGCTACAGCCAATACTTCAGTAGAAGCATAGTCAGTAATTCTGTATTCTTTTCTGTACTTAGACATTCTGTTTCTGAAAGCAATTGGCAAACTGAATACAGTTGAACCTGATTGCTCAGCAGCTTCCTCATATTGAGAGAAAAGTTTACCCCATTGTTGTCCTGGCTTCAAATACTTAACAGGCATAAATGCTTGTGGATCATCTGAGTTCATTCTTACAGTGTAGACAGTACCATCTCCATGTTTTACTCCTGGATTCTGTATACGTACTTGGTATTTCTTGTTAGAAGTACCTGGCGTGATAGCGTCTCCTGGTAAATACCAGTTCTCATCAAGTTTGATTTTGAATGTTTTTTTGAATTTTCCTGGAGTAGTGTTACCCACTGCTTCAACATTTTCTACAACAACTAGAGGTCTAGTGTTTGCACCTTTCAACTCCCATTCCCATTCTGTGTTACCAATAGTTTCTTCTGTTTTAGAGTTACCCATCAACAAAGAAGACATTGGATTATCAGAATAATAATTCTGAGCTGAGAACAATTTGTCCATTTCTCCAAGAATACGGTGTGGTTTAGCAATCAGAGCAGCACCTAAGTGAGATTGCTCAGTCATGTTGGCATTCCACTCCATCTCTTTTACGAGAAGCTTGCTTCCTAATGTAGCCATTTTGATTTAATTTTAAGTTAATAATTAAGTTTTAGTTAATCCTCTAGCATATCCCAGAGGGCCTTTTTATTGGATTTGTGACCTCCATTTTCTGAATTTGATAATTCCTTTCTGTCAACTCTTTCAACAGCTTCTCTGACTCCTCTTGCAGCTTGAGTTTGTTTCTTTCTCTCAATAGCACTAAAGTCAAAATCTGTTTTTAAAAGTTTGGCTAAAAGGACTATCTTATCTTTGTCAGCCATCACTTTGAATAAATCTGCTTGCATTTCACTTACAAATCTACCATCTTGTAATTCTACATTAGGTTCTGAGATATAAGTTGGAAGACTTGTTTTATCTTGTTTAGATAAAGGTAATCCTCCAGTTTCATTCAAACTATTAATATGACTAGTAATGTTAGTCTTATATTCTCTAGCTTGTCTCTTTCTATTATCTGCAACCTCTTTTTGTCTTTGAACTTGTCCTGCAGTTTCACTTTCTTGATTTGCAATAATCTTATCATAAGATTTTTTAGCTATACCTTCAAGTTTGTCTTTTTCTTTTAGAAACTCAATTTGAGAATCTATATATTCTTGGTCATAACCTTGGCTTTTTAAATCCATAGTTACTGCAAGAACTTGGACATCTTCATTCTCAATATCACTATCTTTAGTAATACCTGAAGTAGCATGCTGAATCATCTTTCCTAAAAGCTCTCCAACATTCCCTCCTTTAGATGCAAACTTAATTAAGTCTTTTATATCTTGAGGTAAATCTTTTATTGTAGCTTCTACTTCAACTTCTAAAGCTTTCTCCCAAGAGTCTTCAATTAGATGTTCTGCTTCTTCTTCAGAAAGTTCTTTACCTTCCTCTAGCTCATAATCAACAAGACCTTTTTCTTTTAAAAACTCAAGAGTCTGTTTATTATTTACATTAGTCGCAGGTTCTTTTTTACTTGAAGGAGTCTTATCATCTGGCTCATCATCTTCAGTATCTACTTTAGATGATTTTTCAAAAGAACTAAATTGATCATCAATTAACTCTTGTTCTTCTTTTTCCTCTTTCTCTTTTGCAATTGCTTCTTCTGTTTGAACATCATCTTTTAATGCTACATCTACAACATCAACTTCTAGATTAGTTTCTCCAAAAAAATCATGCTGTTGTGAAGTATCCTCCCAGCCTGCAAATTGGTCAATGGTTTTCTCTGTTCCACTCATAATTGTGACAAATTTAAGTTTAATTATTTAATTAATTACATATTCAAAATGAAGGTTTACTATTTAAAGTATAATAGCCTTATTTTATTTTCCTGCTCCCTTTTGAGCAATTTCTTTAGCTTTCAGTTTATTTTTCTCTTTATCATCCTGTATTTTATGATCTAAAGCTCTAGCTTCATTAGCAACTTGTGCTCTCTTAATTTCAGCATCAACTCCATATTTAGCAACTTCAAGTACATCAGGAGTGCCATCATTGTCTTGGTCTTTATTAACATCAAATCCCATAGAAAGGATAGTTTGTTTCTGAATCTCAGTTTTTCTTCTTTCTTCTTCTTTAAGAATAATCATATCAGCTTCATGACTCCACATTTCTTTTTCATGTTCTAATTGTTTTTGTTGCATGTCTGCTTTAGCTTTTTCTTGAGCTTGTGCATTAGCCTGTTCTCTCTCTGCTCTAAGTTCTTCAGATACAAGTAAAGCTTCTTCAGCTTCTTGTATAGAATCTTGTTTAATAACCTTAAGAACATCTGATAATTCAATTTTTTGATTCTGCATTGCAGCATGAGCAAGTTGTTGAATAGTCTGTTTAATTTCTTCTGACATAGAAGAGTCTTCCATAAACAATCCTAAAGTACTTTCATCAAGTAAGTTTATATCCATCTGTAACATCTCTATAGACATATCATCTAAGATATAAGTGATATTCTTTTTATCAGAGTTAGCATAAGCTACTTTAGCAATATCAAGAAGTCCTTGAAGTACATTCTTTTTAATACAATTATGTAAATCAAAATAAGGCTCCAACATGTGAGAAGTCTGCACAAGATTTTGCTGATTATTTGTAACTCTTTCAGATACAGAAGTCTGTCCAAGAACAGGGTCTGTTATACCTACAGACTTACCACATTTTTGTTCTAAATAATCTGCAAGTTGAATATACTTCTGAATATCAGAAGCTAAAGACAAGTCTAAAGTTTTAGCAATAGTATTTACATCACTTTGATTCATTCCTTCTTCATCAGGATTATACCACATAAAAGGAGTACTTTCAAAGAAGTATTGCCATTTTTTAAGATCTATTCCAGAGTCAGTAGGAATAGCATTGATGTTCATTAAGATTTTCTTACCTTTATCTGAAGCCAAGAGTAACTCTAATCTGTACATTACAATATTATAATAATACTGATAGACTTTCATTCTATCCATTACAGAAGTAGGTTGAGAATTTACACTATCATAGATTGCACCATAGTAAGGTAAATTACATTTATAGATATTATCCATATCTTTAAATTGTCCTGGAATTGGTCTCATCTCTTTGTAAATGTCAGCACCAATTTTATATCCTTCATATACTTCAGGAATCCACTCATATTTAATTTTTACATCCCCATTTTCTTTATCAAGTTTGTAGGTTTCATCAACCATAAACTTAGTTTGAAGAACTCCATCTTGATCTATGTAATCTAACCAACCTATTTTTCTAAGGCCTTTAAATACACAATGTAATACTCTTATTGTATCACTATCTTCATGGTTTACATATTCATCAAAATTAAATAGATTATCATGTACTGTTTGAGTATTATGATGAGTATAGCTTCTCCAAAGGCTATCTATTTCTTTATTAGTAAGTTCAAAAGTTTGAACAACTTGTGAAGGGTGCATTCTGTATTCTGCTGCAGCCCATTCTCCTTGTTCTATATAATCAAGATCTGAAGCTTTATCACAAGAAAATCTAACAGGGTTTACAACTTTCATTGCTGGTTCTCCATTGATTATTCCTAACCAATATACTTCATAAGCTGAGATTAAACCATGTTTCCAACCATTATTAAACTTCTTTTTAACATCAAGTTTCTTAATTAAATAATTAATAATCTGTTGTCCTTGAACTTCAGCAGGGTCTCTGTGGTCCCTTTTCATATATGCTCTGACTTTATCAGGAGTTGCAGCTTGAATTTCAGCCTGCATTTGTTCTTGCATTTGTTGAGACTCTTGTTCAGTAAGTTCTCTACCTTTCATTTGAGCCTGATACTCTTCTTCTTTTTGTTGTTTAATGGGAGCCATTATAGAATTAACAACAAAGTCAGTAATTCTTTTAGTTTCTTCTTCTACTTTTCTATTTGAAGCTTCTTTATTAGTGGCAATGACTCTATACCCAAAAGGCCTTTTCATTTCCATACCAATTAAAGCTTTTACTCTGTAAGAGCAAATATCTCTGTTTGCCATTTGAGCTGGCAATTCTCCTTGATCAGCACCATAAGGACTAGCTACATAAGCAAAATCAGAAAGGTCTATGATGTTATTAAATAAATCATAATTTACTCTCATTCTTTTATACTCATTGACTCCTCCATACCCAATAGATAAGAAGCTTGCTTTAGTATCATACATATCAATCTTCTCTCTATACCAAAGAAAATTGTTATCTTCTTTCTCTTTTCTACTAAGTCTTTCAGTAGAATATGACTTGGGTTGCGTGACTGGTTGATTCATTTGTTTAAAAGATAAGTATCCACAAAAGTAATAATTATTTTAATGACTGTAGAGCATTTCTACCATTATTTTTTGAGTACATAGTTCCCATCATATCTAAAAGTTGTTTTGCTTTAGCATTTCCTTTTGATTTTGGTTGGTATTCTTTTCCATGTAAGTCTTCTTGATCTTGAAACATAACTTGCATAAGTGCCATGACCCTATCAAAGTTTCCTTTTCTGTTATAACTAATTAACTCTTCTAATAGTCCAATAGAATAAATTTGATCTAAAGCTCTAATAGGCATACCATCATCATCAAAATCAAGAGTTTCTAATAGCCAAGATTTAATATACTTTTCACCTGCATCTTTAAGTTGGTCAATCATGTGACAACCATATAATCTATTTACTTTAGAATTCTTAACATTCTTCTTAATAACTTCATCAGGTTGATAAGCTAAATAATGTAATTGTTTTCTTCTTCTGAAGTAATCTTTAACATGGGTTACTTCATTCTCATGCATAATAGTAGTGTTGTATAACTCAGCAAATAATCTACAAATGTAGTTTACATCATCTGCTTCTCCAGGTCTACCTACATATTCTGCAACAATTATTCTTTTAGTTCTATCTCCTATAATTACACTCTTATAGACATAAACAGCAGCAAGAGAAGTACCTTGTGCCTGTCTGTAAGGGTCATAACCTATTTTGTAAGCATTTCTTTGAGGTACTTCAGCAGGATATTCATAGATAACAGGACACCCTTCTAGAGAAGTATTATCAGGTTTCATTCTATAAATTACATTAGCTGAGCCATCAAGTATAGGTTCTGCTTTAACTTTTTTAGATTCATAATCATAGAATAGTTTAACAGGAGTTCCCATAATCATATGAAGATTCTTTGCTTTAACTATTTCAAGTTGTCTCTTTAATTCAAGTACAGGAAAGTTATTAATACTAACCATACCAAAGGCTTCAAATGGGCCCAAAGGTTTCTCCTGCATTCTCTTCTGAATATCAGCAGATGTAGCACCATTATCTAATAAGATTTTTCTATTAGCAAGTTCTACTTGTTTAGCCCCTTCTCTATCAGAGTTACCTTGTTCATCATAGTAACCCTCCATATTCCAGGTAATAGGGTGGAAGAATCCACACTTCATATCCTCAGAATCTTCATCCCAAATATTTTGAAAAGGTAACATACCAAATCTTAAAGGACTAGAGTGCATTTCAGAATAATCTGCAGTACCACCTTCCATATCTCCTGATGTACCAAATACAGTAATCATACCTGTTTTAATATCTCCTGCCATAACACAATCCTGAGTAGCAGCATAAGAACTTTTAAGTAGTCCAGGTGTACCAAAGGCTCCTGACTCTTCAAAGATTACATCTCTAGCATCTTTACCCCTGGCAGCATCTGCATTATCCTTAAAAGTAAGTGCCATTATCTCAGACATAAACCCAGTCTCAACCTTTACACCATTTCTGTATTCAATAGTAGAAGCTTTAACGTGGTCCATTTTATCTACAACATCCTTAGGATATACCCAAGCTGTATTGGCATTAATAAAGTTGAGGTAATTAGAAGCCATTGTATAGATACCTTTAGGATAAAGGAATTTCTTTTCATAAGCAGCAAATATAGTAAGAGCTCTAGGATAACATAAATAATTTTTAACAGCAATAGCTGCATTCTTATAAGAGTATCCCTTTCTTCTAGATTTACCTACAATAAGATTATACCCCCCATTTAAGTAAGTTTCTTCAATCTTTACTTCAAGTTTTAATCCTGTAAATAATTCAGAAAGATTTGTAGATTCACTAACAGATATACCTAACCCATCAACTATACCATTGAAAGCAATTTCTCTTGCCCAAAAATAATTATAATCTCCATCCCAGAAATCAGGAAAGTCTGTAACTTTGGCTGACTTCTTTGCATTCATATCCTCTACTTTAAGGATAGGACAGAAGTTGAGATAGAAATAGTGGTCTCCAGTAATTTTTACACCCCCTACAGAGTAACCATTAATAATTCTGTTTCTTTGTTCTTGCCAATAAGTATACCAATCAGGAGAACCCCAAGGATCTAGACAGTAGGTATTATACCTCTGAAACTTTCTAGCTTCTTCTCTAAACACTTCTGTGTTTATCCAAATCCCATCTGGGTTTCTGATTGCTCCTAATTTACTCATTTATTTTAAACTACTTGGGTCAGCAAATGGACTTACTATTTTTTGTCCTTTCTTTTTAACCTCTTCAAATACCTCATTATCAACTTTTTCTCTAAGAGTATTTAAGTTTTCTAGTACTCTAGAAGTATCATTTAAAGCTGAGGTTATATCTTTAGGTTTAAAGATTGGTGCTCCTGTTCTAAGATTTACATCATTCATACTGAACCCAATAAAGAACTGTTGCATCTTTTCAGCAGCTGATTTAGCAGCCATATAGTAATTATAAGTTACAGAAGCTTCAGCTTGAAATTCTTTAAGCTTAGCAATACCTCTAAGAAGTAAAGGATCATTTTGGTCCCACTCTGCCCTTGTGATTATATCTTTTATAATCTTATCAGGTCTTTGGTCTTCAGAGTATCCTGAGTAAGGATTAGATTTTTGAATAGATGCCATGAATTCAATATAAGAGAAATCTTCTATAGCATATCTTTTATCTGCAGATTCATCTCTTTCCCATATCTCTTTGAATGGAGGAATGAGTAAAGATTGTGTTGTGGGAGAAACTACTTTGCTCTCTACTGTAAATAGTAAACTCATAATTTATTGTTTTAAATAAAAATACTCTGCATAATCTTTTTCACTTGTATCTTCTATATTTGGATTTACGATTAATGTTAAAGTTTTTCCTCCAATTAAAGTATACTTAGCATATTGTTGTTCTACTTTTTCTGCAGGTTCTTTTAATTCTTTTTCTTTAGTAACCCAGTCTCCTAGATTTTCTACCCAAGTTTCTATAATATGGTGAAATAAAATTAAACCAAAATCATTTGTCTCAAAAGTAATGTTTACATCTGTATCTGAAAACATTTTTTCAATCTCTTCAAAAGTGTTTTGTCTAGTTAATTTAAAATTTTTCATATACTTTGTTGTTGAGGATTAAGTAATTGTTTTAACTCTTGATAAGTAAGCACACTAGCAAAGTTATCAGCTGCTGAATAGATTATACCATACTCAAAACCATCAGGTTCTTTAGCAATACCTATGGCATCTATCTTAAAGAAAGTCATTAGTCTTGTTTCACAATTAGTTACATGAGAAGTTAAACCCATTTTTTCTAGGTTATCAGTTTCATCTGTATTGAAATAAATTTCTAATTCAATTGGTAGCATAGTTTATATTTTAAAGATTGCCATTGATCTGTTTAACCAGCCTTTTAAAAACTTTTTAAGTTTAATGTTTACTCTTACAAGACTATTATAAGTAGTATTTCTGGCATTATATAGACACTCTTCAGTTACAAACTGCATTTTCTCCCTAGTTGCAGGTCCAATAATTCCATCTGCAGGGACTTTTGCACAACCTTGCATTAACTTGATAGCTCTAACATTGCCCATATTATAAGCAGTATCAAAATACATAAGCCTAGATTCAAGAGGAAGTATAAAAGCATTAATAGCTCTATAGTATTTAGTGTAAGCAATTGCAGCAGCTTCTTCATAAGTAGTATCTTTAAAATCATCAAAGTTTTTAAATATTTCTTTGTTGTAATTATAGGCAATGCCCCATAAAGTCCAACCTCCAGAGTCTCCCGCAACATTGTGAAGGTTACCTCCTGCTTTAGGGTTCTTAACTCCTTCCCAAACTAAAGTTCTGTTAAATACATACTCCTTAAAGTATTCAAATTCTTTTTCTACTGTTGGATTAGCTTTGGCTAATCTCAAGTAATCCTCTATTTTAAGTTTATTTGCCATTATCTAGTTCTTGTTGCTTTAATAGTTAATATTTCTGCTGTATCATCTTCATAAGTGATGTTAATTCTTTTTTGAGTAGCCTGATTTCCTTGTACTTGTTCAGGAATAAGAGCATTACTATAAGTAATTACTAATTCTTTTGTTTGTTTATCAAACTGAGTTGCAGTACAACCACAATAAGGAACTATTGTCTTTATTGCAGGAATAGTTTCTAATGCTTTAAAGACTATTCTCTTAGGAGAACCTGCTTTTATTACTCCTAAGTTAATTTCTGATTTTTCCCAGTAACTCATATTAAAATTTTTTATGATGTGTTATTCTTAACTCAAAATCTCTTGATCTTTTTAGATTATAATATTTAAAATCAATATTGTATTCTCTTTTGTAAATTAACCAATCAGTTTCATCTACCATTACAGGATAACATTTTGCATCACAAGTTTTGTTTGCCATTTGAAGTGCAGGGGTTGTGCAGCCACAGTGCACACATTCTCCATTACTATAACATTCTTTATTCATAACAAACAACCTATAATTAATCTGCTCGAATATATATAAAGGAAGTAACCAATTAAACCTTTTACTAAAGAAAAGTTTTTCTCTTAAATGTCCTTGAATATAAGCTTTGATGTTTTTATAATTAACTTTTGCTTTCATTTTCTATTTCTTTTCGTTTAATAGCTGACTCTAGTTGTTCTTTCTTTTTAAAATAATTTAAAGGAGCTATTCTTTGTTCCTTAAACATTTTAGCATAGACCTGTAAATGATAATTTAACTTCTTTGGATAAGATACAAATGTACCAAAAAATTGTAACCTTATATTAACAAATGTACCAGATTCAATTCCTTTCCTTACTTCAATAAAAGGAGCAGAACAAACTTCAATACATTGTTCCTTTGTAAGATTAGGGTACTTACCTCTTATAGACTGATAGTACTCTTCAATTAAATCGGCATTTAATAACCTCATTACTCTTGTACTATTTTAAATTGATAAAATTGTTGTTTTTCTTCAGGAAGGAGTATACCAGCAACCTGGATAATTCCTCCTAAATCTTCTCTGATTGCACCTTTACTCTTAAGAGAAGAGATATGATTAGATAATCCACCATCTGACATAGAAAGGATGCTTTTTACTTCTTTTCTAAATGTAGTTCCAAACCTATCTTTCTCAGCAAGTTCTCCTTTAAATGACATAAATGTACCAAGAACCTCTCTTTCCTTTGGTGTCAATTCTATTGGTAAAAAGGGATTAATAATGCTTAAGTGATAAATATAATATTGAGCATCTTTTAACCCAACAATTCCTTTTTGTATTATTTTCATAGTCTATTTTTTATGGACAACATTGTGTGTATTCAAAATTCAAAGTAAAATCTACACCTGATGGAGCAGGACCATATTCTAAGTCTGCTATAACACAAGGGGCACTTAAATCTGTTCCTGTAAGTAAGTAATTTCTAATTCCAACACTTCCAGCATTATTATTTCCATTATTCTGAGTGTTTCTCATTTCAAGAATATTACTTGTCTGAAGAAGAGTAGGTTCAAACCTATAAACTACCATATTTGTTATAAGACAGTCAAAATCATCAGAAACAATATTTAAATTAACATCAAGACTGGCTATAAATACAGAACCTACTTGAGCATTTGTACTTAAGTCTACTGCACCAATGTAAGTATTGTTTAAATAAATATCAAAATTATCATCTATAGCAGAATTAGAGTTACATATTTGAAACACAACTATTCTATCAGGACAACTAGGTGTACCAGATTCACAAGGGTCAATAGCTACTTGCTCACTTTCTACAATAAAAGTAACTTCACTACCAATAACTATACGATTCCCAGCATCATCTAAAATTCTTACTCTATAATCTCCTTGTCCAGGGTAAAGAGTCTCAGCTTCACTTGTCCACTGTACAATTAGTCCATCAAGAACTCCTTCTCCTACACAATTGGGGTCAACATTATCATCTAACCAATCTACTATCTGAGCAGCATACTTTCTAGTAACATATAAATTTCTTAGTCCAACTCCTGACATCATAGTATAAGTGGGAGTGTTAGGTCCATCTATTTCAGGTCTAAAAGAGGGTCTTATATTATATTCAGACATAACTTTTTATTTTAAATTAATTAATCTTTGTGCTTCATTAGTTTGATCAGTATCAAGTGCATCCTCTTTAGTCAATACTCCTGTCATAAGATATTTATGAACTTGAGAGTGAATCCCATGAATAGCCTTGGCTTCTACAAGGTCAGAGTATCTCATAGGAATCAAATAGTATTTACCATCATATCTCTTCCTAACTAAAGTACTAAATTCAAACTTACCTTTTATAGCTGTCTTTCTAACAGTAGGGTATAAAGGATACAATTCTTTTAAATCTTTCATATAGTGTTCAGATTAATATTTAGCAAAGTTAATAATAATATTTAATACTAGGGTATTTTGGTTATAAAAATTTTTAAAATTTTAAAGTTAGTTTAAATTTGGTAATTTATGAAAGTGTGATCCTCCCTACTCAAAGACCCCCACTAGTTTTTAGCAATACAAGGCCCCTCCAGCCTAAAATAGATTCACTATTTCCTGGCGGGTAATATATATAGAAGAAGTTATTGTCTTGTTTGACTTCTTCTCTCTGTGTTCTTGGAACTGTAGTCATCTCACTTGAGTGTAGAGGATAGACTACAGTTCAGAGCTTAGACTTTGAGGGCCTGTTGTTCTTATCTATATATATAGTATCAGTTAAAAACCTTCACTTGTTGTTAGTATTAATCTTTATAGCTAATTGCAAGGCTTCATAACGTGCTCACTATTATTATGTCAACTACAGCTACAACTACAGCTAAAGTATCAATGACTGGTATTGTTAAATCTGAAGGTTCTAAAGTATTAGCCAAAGTTAATGGAGCACAATATGTGTTACAAAATGTGCTTATTACTTCTGGCCCTGCTAAAGGTTTATTAGTTCTTGCCACAAGAACTACATTGACAAAGGATGCAAAGACTAAAACTATTCCTGCTGTTGATACTGAAGTAACACTATATCATAGTGTTGTTCCATCAACTAAAGCTGGAGAGAAAAATCAGCATTTCTTTGAGATTAGCACTGGTGCAGATACTGCCACTAATGCAGACCTTGATGCTATCTTTGGATAACATTGAGCAACTAAATAGATGCGTAACCTAATGCGTAAGGCGTAACTCCTTGAAGATTTGGGATAGCATATAGGAGGAGAGCAATCTCCTTCTATTGTTATATTCAATCCTCAATTAAAAACCTTCACTAATGTTTAGCTTAATACTGTACTAATTATCTTTTTTTAATCAGTGCTGTATATGTATCCAATATTTTTTATATCCAATAGTGGAAGCAAGTAAACTTTCATTGTAAAATGCTGATAATGAACAAGTAAAGTGTGTTGGAGAACAAAACCACCACTTTTAAGCACATTTTTATCTTCACAACAATGAATATTATATAATTTAAATAGCTTTATTTTTAAATAACAACCCTCTTTGATAGAAAAACTAATCACCATTTTATAATTAAGCCAATTAAGGCCAGTGAAGAGCTGTTTATATTATGTTAAACCATTAATGAGAAGGATTAGACTCTCAGGAATATATCAAAGATTTAAGCTGTAAAATAGATGTGCCTGAATTAACAGGATTAACAGGGTTAGATAGGCATATCTATTAACACAATACCCTACTATTTTACAGCTTTATTTTTAAATAACAAGTAAAAATAAATAGTTATTAGGCTGAAGTGAAAGCGATCCTAATATTAAATACCTGTGATAAGTTGGGTAGCTATTTATTATTCTTTTACAATATTAATTCAGTTCATAGTGTATACACTTGGAACAAAACAGCCTATTCTAAATCCAGATGGTAGGGCTAACTGTGAATGCATAATCATCTGGATTTTTAAAACATAGGGAGTACTTCATCCTCATATATCCTGTCAATGGCTCTATATGAGGATTAGCTCCACACACTATAATACATTATGTACTATTCTTTTTATACTTATATCCACTCAATAGCAGAAGCTAATAGTTTGATGTGTGAAGACCACACATTAGTAACAAGATTATTAATACTTACTTGTGAGTAACTCCAGACTGAAATAACATAAGTTGAGAGTGGATTCTTTTTTTATTTAACCAATTTAATCCAACAATAAGATGAAACATCTAATCATTACTGCATTCCTATTCCTTTCTTTATCAATGTCAGCACAACAAGTGTATAACCTTGACAAAAAGAAAGACACAACATCAGGTATTATTAAAACTACTGATGTAGCTATTTATCATGGTAAGCAATTACCAGTGTATAAATCAATTAGAGGTAACCTATTTATTTATGTAGTATCTAAATCAGGTAATACATATAAAAAATACCTCAATTAGTTATGTTAATAACTAAAAGATCCTCTCTTAGTGGTAATACCAACTCAAGAGAAATAGATGTAACCCAAGCCCAAATTGACAACTGGGCTTCAGGTACATTTATTCAAATAGCAATGTCTAATTTATCTGCTGATGATAGAGAATTCCTTATGACAGGTATTACACCTGAAGAATGGGATAAACATTTCAATGAAGAAGAATATGATATTAATGACATAGTATGTGATGAATGTGCTAGTCCAAAAGGAAATATATGTACTTGTAAGGTCCTTTAATTAGAACCTTATAAATAGCCTTATTTTTAATCCCAATCATTTAATCCAACACAATGAAAAAATCAAACAAATCTCAATTTCAAAAAGACAATGCTAAACAAACTATGTGGGAAACATGGTTCTTTGTCTCATTTACATTATTTAGTGCTTACCTATTTGTAGGCACATTAGAAGGCAGTGAATATATGTTCCCTAATTGGCCTTATTTTGCAGGACTTGCAACAATCAATTTTTTAATCTGCCTATATTGTGGCATAAAACCTCGTAATTAATTATGAAACTAATAACATTTAATGGAGCAAGTGATTATAATAAACTTAATCACTTGCCTTTTAACAGAAAATTCTCTGTTAGAAATGACCTTATTCAAAAAATGAATACTTCTGGCTTTACATGCCCTTTACAACTAATTGAGACATCTTTAATAGATGGTAAAAAGAAAAGATGGTTAGTAGATGGTCAACATAGAGCTATAACTGCAGCATTTCTTAATATTCCTTTTACTGCTGTCTTAATTGACCTAGAGTTTAAATCTATTGAAGAAATTGTACATTATGTATCAAGTTTAAATTCAGCTCAAAAATCTTGGTCTATCTCTAATTATGTAGAATCTTATAATTTCTTAGGTTATAAAGAATATAATACTTTATTGCAAATTACAAGTTCTTCTAATTACAGTGTAGAAACTATTGCAAATTTATTATCAGGATTTAGATCAGGAGGTTATAATGCTAAAATAATAAAAGATGGTAGATTTAAAGCTAGCCTTTTAAATGAAACTAAATATACTTTAAATTTAGCTGCTAAATTAAGTAAGTATGGTAGATTAACATCTAGAATGATTACAGCTCTACATTATGTTGCTTCACTAAAAACATTTGATGAAAGTAAATTTACTCTTCAATACAAAACAAATGCTAAAGCAATTAAAGAGCTTAAACTTGATGACTATTCAAATATATTTAGTTCTTGGTTATGATACAAGATTCTAAACCTTACATCATTGCAATAACACTCTTCATTATAGTATTATTATGCTCAAGCTGTTCTAGTAACCATTGCTTCCATAAAACAAGTAAATGGACCCATAATGGTAGATAAAACAAAAACCTCTAGTCTTTCCTGACCAGAGGTTTACTTTTATACCTACAAAGAAAAAAAGTACCAAAAAAAGAAACTCAGAACCCATTCCAAAGCCACCTGAAGGTGGTTCTGAATTTATTCCTGTGCATGCTGATGC
>Ga0209492_1000178_pt1 | contig 20887 bp, 22 predicted proteins | sample PPLLak12cMay2015_FD_187253 | JGI IMG/M metagenome (GOLD analysis project Ga0209492, IMG submission 187253) | Freshwater sediment microbial communities from Prairie Pothole Lake near Jamestown, North Dakota, USA - PPLs Lake P7 Core (1) Depth... | ecosystem: Environmental > Aquatic > Freshwater >... | reverse complement strand
CTGCCTCAAAATAGCAAACGCTTGTCATATCCCTATGGTCTTCGATTTCCACCACTATGAATGCTGGAAATACCCACAGAAACCAATCACCCAATTAATACCTGATATTTTAGAAACATGGACCGAAGGAACCGCAAGGACCCCAGTTATGCATGTTAGTGAACAAGCCCCCAATCGCCGACTAGGGGCACACAGTGATTATGTTAACACAATTCCACCACAAATTTTCGAAACTATCATCAATTTCAAGACCCATATAGATCTAGAAATTGAGGCCAAGATGAAAGAACAAGCCGTTTTAAGATTATATGATGTGTACCAATTCAATTTAAGACCCAAAATCAAAATCACAATCAAAGTCCACCAAAGTCACATGGTTTAAAAATAACACGCATTTTATATCATCATCAAATATAAGTCTATCTCGAAGTTGAATTGCAGATCTAAAAGTATAATTCTGAAGAGGATATTTATATCTCTAATCGCGTTGTCAAGTTCACGTTCAAGTTGACGTTGACGTTCAAGTTCAAGTTGACGTTGACGTTCAAGTTCACGTTCAAGTTCACGTTCAAGCGCATGTTGACGTTCATGGTTATCAAGATGAAACCGTTCTGTCTGTATATAATGACACATTTATCTGTTTATATGTTTATATGTTTATATGTTTATATGTGACACATAACACAAAACACATATATAAATCAAATTTTATGTTATAAATGACTCAATCCATTAGGACTTCCTTATCCAAATAAGAACCGATCTACTTTGGTTCTAACACAGAACATTCGATGCATTACAATGCTCAATAAGAATAAACCGATTATTGTGTAAATCAATGATAGTGAAAAGACGTGTGTAATGACCATTCCTAAAAGGACAGTTAAGAGGACATCAACAATAGCAATATCAAATAAACGATAAGCGTGAACACCTTTTCCTGGTTCACCAAAGAGATTCTTATATTGACAAAACATTATATAAAAATTGAAAATATATTTACAATTCTAATTTGAATTATTAGAAAATTCAAATTAAAACCGAACCGAACAAGATGCATTTACTCATCAAAATCGTGGATGATGATACAGACATTCTCCAAAAATATTATTCATCATATAAAAAGAAATTTGAAACCGACTCGGGTATTGACTTGATAACACCACAAACATATACCATTAATCCACATCAAACGGTACAGATTAACCTCGGTATCTGTTGCCAACCAGTTTCAGAATATCCACAGGGTTATTATCTGTATCCTCGCAGTAGTATTGCCAAAACTAATCTCCGTTTAGCTAATTCTGTCGGGATTATTGATTTTTTATATAGAGGCACAATATTAGCAACGGTTGATAATATTGGTGATACTGTCCAAATAGTTGAAAAAGGGACGAAACTATTTCAAATATGTACACCTGACTTAAGGCCGTTTACATTTGAGTTGGTTGACCTATTAGACCAAACTGCACGCGGATGTGGAGCATATGGATCCACCAATTAGTTATCTATTATGATGCATATGAAAGATTATTTGTGCTTTGTGAAACCACTTAGATAGATAACATATTATTCAACTAACTTGGAAATTATTTTTAATGAAAAACAAGATATTTCTTTTATCACATTATCTTGCTTATCCTGCTTTTGATGATTATTGTCAAGGGTTGAAAACGGTATTAAATACTTATGAAATTAAAATTATTGCGTATCACGATGAAGATGAAATTCCTTCAGCTGTAATGAACCCTGATGATGTTTATTTATTCTTCAGTTATATTCCTCCAAAATTCTTTAAGAAGCATATTACCAATCACCACCAGCATATTCATCTACTTAATACCGAACAATCAACCAGGCCTGTTTGGGGTCTAATGATGCAACATTATACTAAATATGGGATTAAAATCTTTGATTATGACTTTTATCAGGCAACTATTTATTCAGCTGACCCAATCAGGTCTTATCTACCGTATCAAATCACTGAACATGAAAACAAATATTTAACAGAATTAGTCAAAAATAGCCCCAAATATTACAATGTCGCCATTTGTTCAGTTAATCAGTCAAAAAGAAGAGCTAATATTTACAATCAACTCCAACAGCGAGGGTTAAAAGTAATTGATGTGTCTGGTTGGAAAGATAAACGCGATTCCAAAATTGCGGAGTCCCAAATACTGGTTAATATCCACTATGATACAGATTACCAGATTTTTGAACATTTCCGTTGTGATCGATGGGTTTTAACTGGAATGTTAGTTGTTTCTGAAACAAGTTTATCTGATGATTCAATAGATTGTAAAAATCTATTAATCATTGAACCTTACCAAAATATCGTTGACAAAATTGTTGAAATTGTTGCTAATTATCAAACATATTACCCACAGTATTTAGAGAAATTAGTTTTATGTAAAAAACAGATTATTGATGACCGCCACCTATCTAGCACGATGTGTTTCCCTGCATGTGAATCTAGAAATGATTGAAAATATCTATCTATAAGATATAATAAAATGGATATAAAATGGGCCATAATCCTAATTGTGTTTTTATCAGCCGTTGTCATTTTTGCTTCACTTAGACAAGACCGAATTAAAACCGTTATGACATTGAATATGACTGGTGGAGGGCACCATAGTGGCCATAGTGGGAGAAGCGGTCATAGTGGCCACAGCGGGAGAAGTGGCCACAGCGGGAGAAGTGGCCACAGCGGACATCGTGGGCACAGCGGCCATAGTGGCCATCGTGGGTATAGTGGACATCGTGGGCATCGTAATTATTGGACACCTTTACGCCCTGGGAGAACCCATATTAGATATATTGAAAGACCTGATACTAGATATTATGGTGATAGTTGGGGATGGGGATATGGAGGAAATCCAGGTTGGTTCAATTGGAACTATTGGTGGCCTAGTTACGATCAATGTATTAATTATGCCACTGATAGGTGTGTCGGTTCCATTGACTATCAATCGTGTTTCAATACAGAATATAACAATTGTCCAATAGCATAAAATTTGATTTTATTTTTCAATAAAATGATACTTAGTTAATCAAATAAGTATCATTTAATATGAGTCATCAGGTCAAATATTGTAGTGTTAATGCATGCCGTTATGCTGGGAGTCATATCACTTCAGCTCATTTATGCGGATCATGTCGCGAATTTGGACACGGTCAAATTGAATGCGGTAATCAGTTCTTAATTAATCGTCTAAGAAACACCTCTCATAATGAGGCACTACCTCACCATTTATATTGTAGTGTTCACCGATGCCCTAACCGATCTACACATCGCACATCATCACATATTTGTAGCATCTGTAAGGGGGTTCATGGAGAAACTGAGTGTCTGCGACACCGTAATCGGCATGATAGAAATCACCCTCTACGAACTCCGTCTCTATCACCTCTATCACCACCTCTTTCACCTCTATCACCACCTCTATCACCTCTATCACCACCTCCATCACCACCTCCATCACCACCTCCATCATCACCTCTATCACCACCTCTATCACCTTCACAAATGATGTTAGATTCTCTAATATCATCCGCTATGACGATCACATGTCCTATGTGCCGCCAAGTCAACCAAATTCCTTCCAATCAAAAACGGGTGGTTGGAATTGACAATAAATGTTCTGTCTGTTGGGATAAAATGAGTGAGATTTTCATGCCCGTTTGTGGGCATATATGTTTATGTCACGAATGCGCGCAGTCACTACATGAAATTGGGGGCAATGCCCCCAATGCCCCCAATGCCCCCAATGCCCCCAATGCCCCCATTGGGGATAATTTCCCATTAAGAGCGGATGCGGATGCGGATGCAGATACATTGGCTGAAAGATTAATGGGTCATCATGATGGACCAATTTATATTATAGTTCCAGCTGGAATGGGGTGTATGTGGTATATGAGGAGACGTGGGGTTGGGCAACCAATTGGCAGGTTTTTAATGCATTCTGATAATTGGGGGCAATATGGACCAGACACGGACCACAGACACATACTTCAAGAATTCACTAATGGCTTCCAATTGCTCCCTTAGAGTTAATAAAATACGCATACACATACACATACACATACAAATACAAATATATGTATATGTATAAATATACATATAATATACATATATTATATCATGCCTCGTAATACTATCTGTTGTCTCACAGGCATTGAACTGTGTCATCAATTATTAGATGAAGCCCAAAAACTCGGGCTTAATGCTTTGGTTCCATATCCCAATTTGACCCCTAATACATTAGAAATACTTAGTACACGAACCGATAACTTTGTGGTCAATAAATTTCTGGAAAAATACGAAAATAATCACGATGTTGTGATTTTATATGATTATAATCACCCCAAATGCCAGAAAAATGCCTTCAAATCATATGCTTTACCTAAATCAGAACAGAGATTTGCAGATGGTAGGAAATTAAGCAGTAGTAATATTCATAATTTACCTGATATATTAATACCTTCTGAAATGAGAGGATACTACAGTTTCCCAACAATTACACCAGAACAACGCAAAATTAGACCCAAAGTAGGTATCATCTCACTCGGAGGATATTATGTCCAATCAGATTTGGAATACTATTGGGATGTCAATATCCAAAAATGGGACCCTAGATGGGGATGGGATGATATTAGACCCATTGGCCCTATTGACCATTTAGTCGGTGACAATATCTTACCAGAATTTGAAAGAGATGTCGAATCACTTGAAAATACAATTGATATTGAACTTGTAGGAGGGTTCTGTCCTAGTGCTGAAATCCATTTTTACGCCGCTAGAAATACATATCAAGGATTTTTAGATGCCTTGAAAGATTCAATCAAAGATAAAATGGACATCGTTTCAATATCATGGGGACAAAATGAAGAAGGATTTTATGGTGTTCCAGCCATCATTAAATTATTTGATGAAGTCTTGAAAGCTGGGACCACTGGACGCGATACACTTGGTAATATCGTGTCTGATCATTACACCATTTTCACATCGGCTTCTGGAGATTATGGTAGCAGTGATAATAACTATGATGTATATAATATCGCAGGATACTCTGTTAGAGTACCTGTCCCTCACTGTGGCTTCCCAACTACGTCACCATGGGTCACATCATGTGGAGGTACATCATTATATTATGACTTAGATAGTCGCCTTGATGCTGAAACCGCATGGACGTATGGTGGTGGTGGACAAAGTTCACAGTTTTTAAGACCTGGTTACCAGGGGGTATGGAACCCTATTTGGCCCATTTCACCAATCGCCTTTAAAGACCCATCTACAGGACAAATATTCGCTAGAACCGTCCCCGATCTGGCCTTTAATTCAGACCCCAATAGCCCCTGGTATATACGCTTTACTGGATATGATGATGGTGGATCAGGGACCAGTGTGTCAGCACCAATCATGGCTGCTCTACTCGGTGAATTTTACTGTGCTTCTAAACCCAATACAGCACCCAAAAATGGATATTTCGGTGAAGGATTCAATGCCGTATTGTACCGTGCTCCATCCAATTCTTTCCGATTAATTAATTTCGGTTACAATGCAACGGTTGACCGTAGTCCATTAAGTCGTGAAATCAACCCATTTGGATTAGTGGATCGGCAAGATAACACCTATTATAAAATTTGGCCAAATGATACCAAATATACTTTCTGTTGCGGTAAAGGTGTTTGTCAAGGCTCCAATCTAATTGTCTTCTTGAATACCGTTGTATGTGTTGCTTATGGAACTAATATTATGATGAGTGATGGTACCTACAAAACAATTGAAAACATTCAAAGAGGCGACCAAGTGGTGGGTCATCAAGGGAAAATCTATCGTGTAGCTGACATTAACAAACAATTTGTTCCCAAAAAATCACCAATCGATTTAATTGAATTCAAACCCAATTCACTAGGACCCAATTATCCGTCCAAACGCTTAATTGTAACAACCAATCATCCTATCTTTTATCAAGGAGCACGTAGACCTGCTAAAGCCTTCCATTTATTCCCCAATGTCATTGAACATATCGGGATTAAACCTGAATCATTATTACAATATGAATCAACTGACGAAAACGGACCCGTCTATTTCTTATACGATTTACAGTTTGATGATGATGGGTCATATATAGCTGAAGGTGTGACCATTCAATCCCGTTCACCATGGAGTAATATTACACCACTACCCAAAGAGTTATATTTTGAACCATCTAGATATAAGGAGGAAACAGACTGGGATGGGTTCAATCATCAGTTACCATTAGATGAAAGAGAAATTCCTGAAGAGGGAGTTGAATATCTGCTACCGTTACCTCCACTTAATTCTCAAGGTGACCTGCTACCGCTACCGCTACCGCTACCGCTACCGCTACCGCTTCCTGAACCAATACTGACAGAAGAAATGATACGCAATTTACCACCTCTACCACCATCACCGATACCTGAACCGACACTGACTGAAGAAGAAATACGTACTTTACCACCGCTTCCACAGTCACCTGAACCGATTGAAGATTCTTGAAATATTTCTTGCGAATACCATTAATACCATTAATACCATTAATACCATTAATACCATTAATACCATTAATACCATTAATACCATTTATTTTAACCTCTGTTTTCTAAAACTGAGGTTAAAAAACCCGATAAAAATACATAAATGTAGACGTATGGTTATTGTGTAGAAAAATTGATTAATATTTGAAGTACATAACATAATAAAAACACAACAATCATACTATTGATATTGATATTGATATTGGTTATGGTGAACATCGGTAAAAACTGGTCTTGTTCTCTCACTAATTTAGTCAATTTAGCCATGGAAACAGCTCGATTGTCGCAATTAAAATTGCGACACGGTGCTATTCTGTTCTCTAAAAAATCAGCAATCCATTATACTTGTTGTAACGGAGTCGGTGATAAAATTTGCGGATACGATGTTCCCAGTTTGCATGCTGAAGCTAGGTGTTTGAAACCAATAACCGACCGAGCCTCGCGGTTCGGTCGGTGTTATCAAGGTCGCTACTGATAACAATATTCTTGTTGTACGAATTAATGCAGAAGGAAAACTAACTGATTCTAAACCATGTTGTATGTGTGTTAATCTTATGAAGTGGAACGGAATTAAAAGAGTTTATTACAGTGACATTGAAGGGAATCTATGTTATATTAAGTTAAGTCAAGTGGATGATGAAGAGGATGTTGAAGTTTATGCCTCTCACGGCCTACGGTTAATGATATTGAGATGCAATTGTACAGGAACCTTAGGGCATAAACGATTACCATTAACACGAAGCCAACAAACCTACATTTTAAAACACTTAAAATAATTTAATTTTACTTTGTTTAATCCTGATAAATAACCTGAAATTATGATAATTTACCCCCCAATTAAATTAAACTACATAAAGAAATACAAACAGTATACCGTATACAAAAAGACTAACATGGATACATTTGAAGCAAAGTGGGTTGTTTTCCTCGACTGTCTCGCCAAACAAAAGACAACACTCGCAGTGAGTGATCTTGAAGCCATTCGTAAAGCACTTGTGTGTGCAAAGTTTGACCATGTTTCTCTGGTTCAGAAGAAGAAGCGTCTTAATGGATATAACCTTTTTATGAAGCAGAGAATGGCCGACCTCAAGGAAAGCATTACTGATTCAAACACCCGTATGGGTAAGGTTAGTGATGAATGGAAGAAACTGGTTGATGCCGACAAGGCAGACTGGAAGAAGAAAGCCGCTGAGGTTGTGTCACCTGTCAAGGAAGTCGCAAAAGTCAAGAAAGAACGCAAACCACACAAGATGTCTGGTTATCAGCTGTTTGTCAGTGAACAGATGCCCCTTCTGAAGGAGAAGGAAGGTGTTTCACCCAAAGAAAGAATGTCACATATCGGTAAAATGTGGAAGGCCCTCTCAGAGGAAGAGAAGAAGGTCTTCTCTGATAAGGTCGTTTCTGTGTAGAACGTAGAACGTAGAACGTAGAACGTAGAACGTAGAACAATTAATCGTAGTCAATATAAATTGACATTATATATGATATAAAAAATTATAGATAATATCTAATATCTAATATCTGATATTATATATATAATATGTCCCTACACCCAACAATTAGTGCCAGTGACGTGACACACTATCTGAATTCATGGAATCCTATGTTATCCCATAACATATGGTGTGATTTAATCCAATTAATTCAATTAAGTCGCGATGCTAATCCATATAATTCACCTAACTCCAACTCATCACCTTCGGATATTGAGAAGGTACACCATTCATCATTAATGTGGGAAGAACAAACAGGGATTAACTTCCCTATGATGTATGTTGCCAGTGTTTATTTATATCATTTTGCCAAACACAACGGATGTGATACCTTCTTATTTGCGACTCGTGACTGTTGTCACTGGTTTCGGATTTTCAAAAAATTATTCCCAGAAGCAAACTCACACTTGTTTAACTGTTCAAGAAATATGTTAACCCGAGCCGAAGAACAACATAATGTCCATTACATGACTTATCTCAAATCTCTGATCAAGACCACTCCTGATAAAGTGGCCTATGTTGACATACATGGGACATGTCAAAGGATTCTATCCTTATTTGATAAAGAATTTAAAACCCTTCCATATTGTTTCCTATTATCAGCTAGTTACCGCCAATATGTTGAATTCCCCAGCATCTGCCAAAGGGCTCACTCTGAAAATAAATTAGTCAATGTCGTTTTTGATGCTCGTGGAACACCGATTGAAATGCTTAATTTTGATGTCATAGGGACACTCCAAAACTATGATGCCCGAGGACCCATCAGAGACCCACCTGAATATACCGTCAAACATTTGGAAGCGTATCATTGTTGTATTCAATATTTACTTAACCAGATGAAACCATGGAATAAAGCCATTCCACGTTCCATCAGGAAAAAAGAAAAATTATTTGATATGGATGAAATGCTGTTCTTAATTAGACGCATTTATCGCGTTATTCAGGACAATAAACCGATTCTGAACCATTATATCAAACACCCTGGCAAACATTAAAATGAAATTAAGATTTATATTTTGATATAAATATACACAAAATATCTTTATATCAAAAGATGTCACAATTCAATACCAGCAGAGAAAATGATGTGGACTTAATTGTACCTAATTTGTGGTTAGGAAACCACAAATCAGCACTCAATCACGTGTTTTTAAAAAAATATAAAATCAAATATATCGTCAATGTCACAACAGAGATACCGTGTCATTTTCAAGACATAACCTACTTCCATTTACAAGTAGATCGTAAAAACTGCCAAACCAGTCTTAATCACATCAATCAAGCGGTTGATTTTATCAGAAATAGACTTAATAAAAACCAAGGGGTTCTAGTCCATTGTAGAAACGGACACCATCGCTCTGCGAGTATTGTGCTTGCATATCTAATCAAATACCGTGGTTTAAATTTCAATCATGGTATTAATTATATCAAATCGATACGCCCTCAAACATTCAAAAGAGATGCTTGTATGGTTAATAACGTGTATCAGTACGCATTAATCTTTAAGTAAGAGGTAAATGATAACTGCTATCATTCCTGTAAAAACAACACCACCTATGATGATAACTGGTATACTACTGTCACTGGCATTACTGGCATTACTGGCACTGGTATTACTGGCATTGGCATTAAGTGGTTGTATATTAGGTAATACTGTTGGAGTGGGAGCTGTGACAGGGGCTGGAGCTGTGACAGGGGCTGGAGCTGACGCAGGGGCTGAAGCTGGTTGAACTGGTTCTGGCATTTTAACTTTATCACCACACTGTTGTTGAAAAGTACTTTGTATACTATTATTATTTCCTGCCATACTCGCATTCCCTGTTTTCATAATGGATTGGCAAACAGTCAAATTACATTCACCTTCGCGTGATTTTTTATCTTTATAAGAACCGCTCATACCACAACTAGGCATATAACACTTGGGTGGAACACCTTCTTGTATAGAACGGATAAAACTCTGTTCAGAATCAGCATTTGATGAATCCACAGTCTCACCATAACACGCACAATCGAGAGAATAACTATTCCAATCATCTGAATTATAGGGCTTACCTTCATCTTTTATCATTTGTTTATAATCCGCTAATACATTAGCACAATATGCTTGATAAAAATTATCACATGAATCTTGGTTCTTCTTAAAACTATTATATTTAGGATCATTACATATTCCACTATCAATATCAACAATTTTTTCAATATAATTAAATCTGTTCTCAGTCCCAACGACTATATCATTATAATCCTTAGGTTTGGGGATTTTAACCTTAATTTTTAATTTTCCTGAAGTATCATCAGAAGCACGCATACAACAAGCGCGTTTAATAGTTGTATCATCTAATAATTGATTTAATTCTGCTTTATTAGAAATATATGGAAGATACCGCTTCAAACGGGCTGTTTCTGCTTCTGATAACGTATTTCCAATACTCGACCATTGAAGAGGGTTGAGAGGAGTACCACTAGACATATAAATATTATATTATATTAAATTAAGATACAATAATTATTGTATCTTAATTTAATATGTCTTATATAGACACGTATCAGCGTGTCGGTGTATCATCACATCATTTTCATAATAACTATGAGAATCACAATAAATACAACAAATCCAACTATAGCCAGGATGATTATAGTAATCCATCCCTCAGCTAGTTTCGCCATACCATTGAAAAAATCCTGTATTGGTCCCGTATTTTCTGACTCTGCTTTGGCTTTTGCTTTGATGTCAGTTTCTGTTTTGACTGCTGTATCCTCAACAATTTTAACACCAAGAGTATCAAAGGTATCATTCAATATCTTATTCGTTGTATTAGTTAAGGCTTTACATTTACTTAACATATCTATTAAACTGCTCTGACTGGTCTCATAAACATTATTATTTCCATTTATTATCAGTTTTTTGGCTTTCATTGATTGACTGCTTTGTATACTAGAAACACAATCGGTAATTGTTGATGTTTTGAAAGTATTTGAAACTTCATTTTCTAATATTTTTTGGATACTTTTACTATTCTCCGTAATGGATTGAATTGAATTACGAATATTAATATCAGTATTAGCCGCGGCACTACCTGTAGCAAGAGCTCCTGCTGTTGCTTTGGCTTCAGCGTTACCTTCCATTTTAATTAACGCATCATTGGTTGTTAAACTTGACATATCTGTCATTGCTTGTTGGACAAACTTCGTGGCAGCCTCATTCGCTGCTTGAGTCGTATTCATACCATCAAAACTTATTTTGGCCTCTGATGTTTGTGAACTCTTGACCTTATTACCATCACCCGTGATAACAATATCATCCATCTCATTGGATTGAACATTGGTAATATATGCTCCACTACTCATAGCGTTCTCAACAATTGTCTCAGCCATAACTTTATTGGTCTGTTTACTCAATTGTTCAAACGCTGATTTATTAACAAATAATTGATCATTGTTGATACTAATCTTGGCTATAGTAGGTTCTGTCTTACTAAAAAGGTCTCCAAAGAACCCCCCTCCGCTCTGATTCATCCCTTTTTGACTGGGATAGGTAGGATACAACTTTAGAGCATGGAAGATCGTAACGATGATGATAACCGCGAGACTTAAAGAGATGATAGGTATTTCTTTATTGACCATCAATATATATTATATTAAACATAATTTATTAACTTAATTAATAATATAATATACAATGGGTGTTAACTACAGTAAGGTTATTTGTGCAGATGAGACAAAAAAATGCCGCTACGGACAACCTATACACGAAAAAGATTATAGGGAATATACAGCTAAAATGAACGATCAAGAAAAAAACAATTTTGTTTGTAAAACATCCAAAGGGACACCGCGTGAGTGTTGTGACCCTTTTGATCCACTCGCAAGCACATTGGTGACAGAAAAAACCAATAAAGTTAAAATTGAACTTGATAAGAATGGTCAGTATACTTCTTTCCTTGTATGTAACTGTAATGATAAAGCCTGTGAGGAGCAAAATTGTATTGGTTTTAAACAACCAACACAGTATGAAAAATGCCGAATCAGAGCCATTAATAAAGAGCACGAGACTACATTATCTCCTTTTGTTACGAAGATTTTACCTTCTAACACTTACTCAAACTGTTATAACCAATGTAAAGTATAAATTACTAAAGATAATATTAATATTTACTACTAATATAAATATAAATATTAATATGACAGTTACACAATATGATACTTGCCCACCAATACACTTAACATTTGTTGATGTCCTATCACGGAGAACCGCTTATGGACTGATTTGGATCGGTAAGTTACAGCATCAAATATGTGTGGTTAAAATGATTATGTTAACCACAGGTTACCACTATGATAAAAATATTAGAGAATACTTAACACCTAATAAAAAGATACTTAGCGAAACTGAAGCGACTCAATACTTTGGTCACAATGAAGCTAAACCATTCTATCATTTCGATTTCCGACACCGAAGATCCATGACACCTGAAGCGTTCTTCACAGAAGTTGAAGAACTCATGAACCTAGGAGAACTTGGGATTGCACCTAAAATTTACGGATGTGGAGTTAACGAATCACATGATATTCATTACGGTTTTATCGTTATGGAGAAAGCCGATTGCTCACTCAAAGACATCTATTTACATCGTGACCTTCATCATGATGAACACAAAGTAGTCAAATCCCTAATTAATTGTTTACATGATAAACATGGAATCATCCATGGAGATTTAAAACCAAGTAATATTGGCGTATATCTAACTCCAGAGAAGACTGTAGCCCGAGCGTGTTTCTTTGATTGTCAAAAAATTAAACACCGTGAAGATTTAACAGATGAACAATTTATTAAATTAGCTGCCAGAGAAGGTGATAACTATAAAAAACATATTATCAAAAATATGTATGATGACCCTAAAACAGGACTACTTAACTAATTAGTATTTTTTTCCATATTGATTTTAAATCAACTATACTAGCCTCATCACAACTTGAATACTGGTAAAAAATGGTTCCGATTGGAACCTGTTGACATAGTGTTTTTAGATGTTTAAAAAAATCACGTTTTGGATAATCGAATGGAGTTTTCCTAAAATAAACCGCTACAATACGCGTATTATCCGCATCTATACGACCCCGAAATGAGGAGCTGTGATGGGCAATCGCTTCAAATTGTTGCGGTTGTTGTGGTTGTTGTTGATGACCAATAAACTCGATCACAAAATCGGTATCATCAAACATCAAACCAAGACAAAAACTACGATCAGGACCATAGAAACTATCAAGTCCTTTTTTCTCTTCATTTGGTGAGATACACCGATAACCGTACCTCTGGCACAAATGATGCTTAGAAGACGCAGATACACGTTTAACTTTGGTCAAACACTGGATTTTATCCATTTATTCTAGTGGATAAGATACAGTTCTTTGTAAATCAATTTTTGGGGGAACCTAGGTTCCCCCATACCCCCTTCCTATTAATGGGGGAACCTAGGTTTCCCTATATCCCCCTCCTATTAATGGGGGAACCTAGGTTCCCCCATACCCCCTTCCTATTAATGGGGGAACCTCATTATTTTAATTATATAGGTTTGTTTGGGGTTTCCCCACAGGGGGGCTATGGGGGGGGGTACCCCCCCCATAATATTATATGTGTTAATTTATATAATATTTGATTATGGGTTGTGGGAATTCGGTACCAGCAAAACACGCACAAAATGACCCTAATTTAGGTCTCAATATTCCAGTACAAATTCAAGATGGGTGTGGACCCGCAGGAACCGTACAAAATTATCTTAATCGTTTTATGCCTCAAAATGGTGAATACGCTTGGGCAGGTGAAGGTGAAACATGTCATTATGATAGCGCAGAAGTTGGAAGCACTATGCCATGTGATGCTGGATGTAGTAAAGACCGCGCAGGTCATTGTTCAATTGTCGGACGCAGAGGCAAATATAAACGGGTTAAGTTTGGAGCTGACCCCACTCAATGTTGCTTAGGAAAGGCAACACCACAAGGATTAATCGGAACACAAACATGTGATCCTAAGTATCGCAATCCGAGCTCACCAGACTGCCAAAACATCATACAATCGGGTTGTACGGAAGGTGATAATATCTTTAAAGAAGGATATTGTCAATCTTATTGTAATAATGCGGGTAATCTAGGTTGGTGTAGCAATGTCAAATCAACCATTTGTAATAACAAGGCTAATGTTAATAACGCCAATTGTAAGCCATGGTGTAAAGACAACATAGACAAGTGTTCATCTGGGATTCAGAATTATTGTTTAGATGGAGATAAAGTCTTTAATGACGATTTATGTAATTCCTATTGTTCAACGGTCAATGGTGGTCCTTGGTGTGATAACACCATGGCAACGTTCTGTAACAACCCTGATAATATTACTAATCCAAAATGTCAATCGTATTGTAAAAAATTCCCAGATAAATGTAAAACCAGCCTACATAGCTACTGTTCCTCTGGTGATCGCACCTTTAAGGATGATTTATGTGTTAACTATTGTTCTGGTTCAGGTAAAGAATGGTGTGGTAATATCAAAGGGACACATTGTAACGACCCAAGCAATACTTCAACTGCAACATGTCAGACCTGGTGTCAGGAAAATATGGGTAAATGTGATGATGGTATGAATAAATACTGTACAAGCGAAGGATCAGGAAAATCTATCTGTAAATGTTTGAACAGTCCTGCTGCGAAATTTAATCCGCTATGCATTGATGCTGAATGTTCCAAATCAGGTTATGCCACAAATAGTATGATAGTGGGGCGAGGTACTGGTTGTACGGTGGTTGATTGTAGTCAATATTTGGGTTTAAATAAAGCTATTGTAGATGGTCAACTCACATTAGATACTAAGTTTGAGCAAAATTGTGGTAATGATCTTAGACAACCACCACCACCTCCACCTGCTCCAGAACCAACAACTAAAAAGAACATTGTACCACCTACAACAACAGCATCACAAGCACAAGAACAAGAACAAGAACAAGCTTCTTCTTCAGTATCAACTGGAACCATAGTAGGAATTACTGCTGGTGTTGGTGTCACAATAGGATTAGTTGCGGTTTTAATCATATTATATAAGAAAAACAGTAAGTAAGTGATAATTTTTATAATCTTTTAATGACATGACAGTCTAATAGTGTCCATCTTGTCATTAAATTTGGAAATTATTTTCCATTTTTTTAATAAATAACGTTCTGTACAAAACCTCTCTAATAAACATTGACTATTGGTTAAATAGACCACGGTATTGGGATATGAGTATAACTGACATGACCAATAAATTGGCAGTAAACGACCTGGATCATCATCTGTCATTCCATTAGGACCATTAATCAAAATCAAGTCAAATTTCTCTTGTTGATTCAATAAAATCAAACGCCGTTCAATCAATGAAAATGGAGGAATAATACGCTTCGGTTCTTTCCAAGTAAAACTATTGGCAACAGTCAGTTCTGGCTCCTGATAATGGACCACATAATCGGGATTAATCTCTGGAAATTGTTGTATCTTGGCTAAATCAAATTCCACAAAGATCACACGGCGCTCAGTTAGGGCAGACCATAAATAACAATCACTATTCATCCCGAAAACCAACATCCGAAATTGTGTCTTGTTTTGCTTCTTGAGCCGATTGATTTCCTGTTGTAAAGAATCTACAACATTAAGGTCTAATTCAATATCTGGTCTCAAATAACAACGGTTGATATAAATATCACAAATTTGTTGCAGATAGAAAGGAATATGAACACTTTTTGGATCATCAACGCTTGTGACCCAATTTTGGTGGATTTCTTCTGGTGATAGAACTCTTTTGATTTTAGTTAAATCACTTGGTAATGAATAAGGTGGATCTACTGTGGTTGCTAGTCTAATAGCAACCTGTTGAGATTGTAATAGGTAATTAAACTCCTTTTGAAAGTGCTCTGGATTAATTAAAACATTGGTCATCTTACCGAACACCGCTTGAGACAAGACAACAATCTCCGTTCTTAAATAAACAGATGGGTCAATTTCATGATATTTCTGTTGCAGATATTGTATTCCTGATTCAATTATAGCGGGATTGGTTTCTAAGAAACCAACCACGTAGCCGCCGTTCTGGCCGTCGTGGTTGTCGTGGTTGTCGTGGTGGTCGTGGTTGTCGTGGTTGTCGTGGTTGTCGTGGTGGTCGTGGTGGTCGTGGTTGTCGTGGTTGTCGTGGTTGTCGTGGTTGTCGTGGTTGTCGTGGTTGTCGTGGTGGTCGTCCATCGGAAACAAAGTAAATAAATCGGGTGCTGTTAGATTGAGACAACATTTTTCATCAATTAAGATGATATTCTGGTACTGTTCCAATAATTGACGAATAACTGATAAAATATCAGGACCAATCACCACCATTTTAAAATTAGCACCAATTTTTAACGCATAACGAGTCATTAAATACCGTGTCGTTTCAATAAACTGATGGTGTTCAGTCAATGCGACAAGACAACGATTAAATACCGATTGATTATCAATAATATGACTTATATCAGACATATAGGTGTACCTATATGTTATGTCATTAGATGTATCTACATAGATTTAGATTTTCAAGAAGGAGAAATTATTTTTGTCAAATTTGGAAATTTTTATGATATAATATAGTATAAATACTACCAAACTATCATGTCTCATATTCTTGACCAAATGATTATTCTTGATACCGATCATTATTGTAGCAATCATCCTGACCTTCAAACTGCGGTGAAAGGAATGTCACCTATAGACCAGAAAATATGGTTATTATTACATTATGTGAAACATGGACACAGTGAAGGGCGCAAACATAAACTGAAAAATCAATCCAAAGCGTCAGGTGATGCACATGCATCCGCACCAGCCGCTGCACCTGCAGATCCAGCACCAGAAGTCAGAGCAAAAACAACTAAAAAAAGAGAACACAAAACAAATAAAGATGTCAATGATGTTCATGAATTAATCAAAAAATTCCAACATCAACATCATAGTAAAGGTGATGGCGTGAGAGATAAGAAAAATGACGCCCCAGCCCCTATGAAAAATAAGAATGTGTTCTGGGAAATAACTAATTAATTGGGGGAGACCCCCAAAGCCCCCCTGGGGGAGACCCCCATAGCCCCCCTCTGGGAAATTACTAATTGGGCATATTTTATAGAAATCGTTTTTGATTTTATTTGTTAAAATCAAAACTATACACATCAGGGGTCCTACTGTGTGAGATGGCCTAATAGAGTGACCTTATAGACACTATATAAAATTAAAACGGTTCCAATTAACTTAGAATTGTTAATAGTTTCACCATAGAACCACCAACCATACAAATAACCAAAAATGATGCCTGAAAAAGACAAGATTGAATACCACTCTGTAGTTAATATTGGAACGCTATAAAACCGCAATAGATAACCAATCACTCCTAAAATCAAATTCGCACCAATCAATTGGAAAATTGCATTCCTCGACGGAGTCGCTTGAGACTCCGTTGTCTTTTGAGACTCAGGTGTCTTTTGAGACTCAGGTGTCTGTTTTCTGCTCAAAAAGACAATCAATAGAATGATACCTCCGCTTAAACACATACTAAATAGCATGTTGAATGGGTTTGAATCTTGTTTATTCTTGTAAAATAGATAAATCACCGATTCAGTCAGTGCTGATAGGATAATTGCGATTATCCCAAGAGACGTAGATTTAGCATTTGCATTTGCATTTGTAGTTGCATTTGCAGTTGCAGCCGTATTAGTCGCACCTCTTCCAATCAGATAAACGCCTGTAAAACTTATAATAAAATAATACAATATATTGAAGTCCATCTGTTGCACTATTATTTGATGGAGTACCACTGTGATAATTGGATATGTATAGAATAACGTTATTGCATCTCCAACATCTAAGTTGAGAAAAGCAACATAAGAGGTCCAAATATGAAAGACGTATATCATAGATACCACATGCGATGATAACTGACCAACAATAGACCCTACTGCAACAGTAGTAAAAGGATAACACGCAATTGCTGTTGTCAATAACCGTACTAAAGTTTGGGTCATGACATCGGCTTTCACAGTTCTCGTAACAATAGGATATAAATTGAGTAAAGCTTCACCTGATATGAGTGATACCGTACCTGTACCTAATTGGTTCATCATAAGAATCAAATATTATTTGATATATTATTTGATATATTATTTGAAAAGATAGCCAAAAATCTATATAACATAATATAAGTAAGATGGAACCTAATGACTGTGTTATCGACGTAAAAGACACGACAATTGGACCTACTGTTGAACCTACGGTTAGACCCCGTTCAGATAGTGAGTATATTGCACATAGAGCCATTCAATTGGCTCTGGGTACAGATAATGATTATTTACATCGATTATTAACGAGTTACTTAGATGGTAGACCCAAGAAGAAAAAAATTATACCCATAACGAGAGTCATTAATTCAGATATGAATGTTTTAAAGAATACTCTATCTACTAGCTTGGTAGAATCTCAAAAGAAAGCCATTGATATTCTTTTTATGTCATCTCCACTATTATTAGAAGCATCTCAGTCTCAGTCTCTTGATTTTACCCAATTATCTCAGTTTTTCTCATCATTTCAATCCGATATAGAATCGCAGTCAGCATCACCTGAATTGTGCCAATTATTTAAATTATTTAAATCTTCTCAGGAATCACAATCAATACTTGAGAAAACCCAATCGGTCAATAAGTGGATTATGGATAGTGTCTTACAAGAAAAATTAAAGGATCGTGAAACACGTCTGAATTCAGATTATTGGAAATATATCAATGGTGGTTTAGCCATTATATTACCAGTAGTTACTGGTTTAGTTCAATATTTTATAAAAAAATATTCTAGTGATTAAGGTATTTTATTTCAGTATTATAGTATATATAACATGTCACAACTAGGAGGTGTTTTAAAAACAATTACCATGCCCATGGTAGCCATAACGGAATTAAAAGATAAAGATTCAAAGAACCAAACGGGTGGTGGTTATGGTGGTATCATATTCTCTTATCTCACAAGTTTGATATTCATGGCATTTGCTGGATATTTATCTTGGCAATGCAATGTAAGCGAGGCTATGCCTCTTAGAATTATTTATACATTACTTGCTGCGATATTTAACGGTTTCTATTTAACCTACTATTTTATCTATAGATATTTAATGAAAAATCCTTGCTAAAGTAACTTCGTCTTATAAAATATTTTTTTTCAAATAATTTGAAAAAAAATATTTGTGGTTGAGACATCATCAACGTGATGTCCATAATTTTGATGCTTCAATTAAAGCGGTCTTATAACTACAATCACGTTGTTGTTGAACACCTTTAACAAATTTGATCCACTTATTTTGACCCTTAGTTCCAACCTTAGTTCCAACCTTAGTTCCAACCTTAGTTCCAACCTTAGTTCCAACCTTAGTTCCAACCTTAGTTCCAACCTTAGTTCCACCACCAGATAGGAAATTATCAAGTTGTGCTAACTTTTGTTTTTCAAGATACATGTAAGCATACCGATTAGCCTCATTATCAATCACATGATCTAGTTGTTCTTCATAATCATCAACTTTCATATAAGAGGGCATTGGATTACTAGCGATCCACTGTTTCCTAAATGCATCTCCGTGTGTCTTAATCCATCTCATCATTAATCGGTTGAGAGTCTCTTGAAATTTACGATCACTATGATCTGATTGATCACGTTGGCGTGGGGTAATCATTCGCACGTTTTCCATTCTTTGTTCGGATGGGAAATTAACACTTTTCTTCGCTAATGAAGAAATCGGGGGCAGTTGGGGCATTTTTCTCTGATATTTAGCGGCTTGTACCCTTATTTCCTCAATTTCACGTCGTATCCTTTCTTTTCTAGCTTTGTCTCTCGCAGATAACATCACTCTATATGTATATCTTCTACTTATAAATGAATTATATATAACCTATTTTTTTCAAAGTTAATTTGAAAAAAATAATTTAATCATTGACTAAAATTATATCCGTTACATTATCCGTGTGATGACTAAATGCGCAGACACAGCATGCGTACCACCAGCGGTCGGTGTAATTGTTAATGCGGTTGAGTTTCCACTGGGATTCCTGACAGTTAAAACAGAATTGATGCTGGATGTCTGTATATAAACCATTTGGGCAATTTGATTCGTACCAGTCGCACGACCAGCCACGGTATAGGCAATCTCACTGCCATTTATCGTGAGCATCAACTGTCCTGCTTCATCGATGCTGACTTGGAAGAAGACTTGATAGAATCCTATTTCTCCTAAAGTAAAACTAGTCGCACTTGCAGCAGTAATCTGTGATGAAGGTCTAGTGGGTCCGTTTTGTGGGAAAGCAACATCAGCTCCCACCGCAACTGTCGATGAATTATCACTTGGCATTAACGCGTAAAAGTCAGCAAAATCGGTGATAGTCGAATATCCTGTGGCTCCTGTAGATCCGATTTCACCTGTGGGTCCTGCGGGTCCTGTGGGTCCTGTTCCAATATCACCTGTTGGTCCTGTAGAACCGATTTCACCTGTGGGTCCTGCGGGTCCTGTGGGTCCTGTTCCAATATCACCTGTTGGTCCTGTAGAACCGATTTCACCTGTTGGTCCTGCGGGTCCTGTGGGTCCTGTTCCAATATCACCTGTTGGTCCTGTAGAACCGATTTCACCTGTTGGTCCTGTTGGTCCTGTGGGTCCTGTTCCAATATCACCTGTTGGTCCTGTAGAACCGATTTCACCTGTTGGTCCTGTTGGTCCTGTGGGTCCTGTTCCAATATCACCTGTTGGTCCTGTAGAACCGATT
>Ga0209492_1000176_pt1 | contig 20961 bp, 17 predicted proteins | sample PPLLak12cMay2015_FD_187253 | JGI IMG/M metagenome (GOLD analysis project Ga0209492, IMG submission 187253) | Freshwater sediment microbial communities from Prairie Pothole Lake near Jamestown, North Dakota, USA - PPLs Lake P7 Core (1) Depth... | ecosystem: Environmental > Aquatic > Freshwater >... | reverse complement strand
ACACTAGCAGTACTAACATATCCCCCAACAAAAATACCTCTAGTCGAGCTAGCACATGCAGCAAGTTGATATTTAATAGCGAGTAAATCTCCGAAATCAGCAGCATTACCAGGGCTAGCTATGGTTACGTAATCCATAGTATTTGTAGCACTAGGCACCGTACCACCACCAAATACCCCTCTAGTTGAGTTAGAGCAAGCAGCTAACAAATACCTATTAACTGTCAAATCACCGAAATCGGTAGTATTCCCAGGCGTTGAAATAGTTATGTAACCAATGACATTTGTGCTAGAACTACCACCACCAAAAAGACCTCTAGTTGAACTAGAACAAGAGGATAAGCTCTCCAAGTTAGTAACTAAATCTCCAAAATCAACAGCGTTGCCTGGTGTAGAAAACGTTATATAATCCATAACACTAGTATTAGAAGAGGTACTACCACCACCAAAAACACCTCTAGTAGAAGAAGCGCATGCAGCCAATAAACGTCTACTAGCTGACAAATCTCCGAAGTCAGCTGCATTACCTGGAGTGGATATAGTGACACGATCTATAGAATTAATGTAAGACGCTCCTACCCCGCCGCCGCCAAAAACCCCACGCTGACCCTCTATGAAATTATCTATAACATCTACATTTCCATAACCTATAACTTTACCATCTTCATCACGAGCAATGACTATTTTCTTTTGATAAAGTCCCAAACCGTCAACTTCATAAGCACCTGAACCTGAAATAGTCAAAATTTTATCCGAAATATTAAGTGCCTCATCTACAACATAAATTATAGCGCTTTTGTTTTTTGTGCCTGAGATTTTATATACCATTTAGTTTCTCCCTAAACAGGATTTTCAATTGTAAAGCTAAACACATTATGAATTAGATGTAGCAGCGCTGTCTTGTCTAACGTATCTCATATCACCAAAATCAGCGGCATTACCTAATGTGTTAATTGCGAAATATTCTATCTCGTTTATCGTTTGACTAAACTCGTTCTGACCCCCAAAAATAAGACCACGATTACTTAAACCATTAGAGCACCCAGATATATTTCTTCCTCTAGTTTTTGATACTAAAAGCCCAAAAAAAGTAGCGTTACTTAAACTACTTATTGTTATGTATTGCATACTAGAAGAACTATTATATCCACAAAGAACACCTCTACCACTAGTTAAGTTTGAAACAGCTGCCGGTTGATAACCAGCGCTAGTAGCTATCACATCACCAAAATCAGCTGCATTTCCAGCAGAAGCGATATTTACATAATCAATAACATTAAGAATACTCCCATTATAACCATGCGCAAACACTCCTCGATTGTTGGTACCATTCGAAGTTCCTGCTAAATAGTACCTACCAACAGTTAAATCCCCAAAATCTTGGGCGTTACTAGTAGTTGAAATGGTAACATACTCAATAACATTGCTACTAGCGGCATTACCAGCAGTAATCCCTCTTTGGTTCGTATTATTAGATGTAGCTCCTATATGTTGTCTATTAAGAACAACTAAATCACCAAAATCAACCGCATTACTTGGACTATTAATAGTTATGTAGTCTATTCTGTTAATATTACCTCCCGAATAACCACCTAAAAAAATACCTCTATGATATCCACCATTAGCAGTGGCAGTCAAATCCCCACGGCCCTGTACTAAATTTCCAAAATTGGAAGCATTACCAGTAGTGGATATAGTAACGTAATCTAAATATGTACTGTTACCACCGCTATTACCTCCTACAACGCCTCTGTCACCAGGATCCGGCGGAGCTGGAGTGGCATTGTGAGGCACATTGTAAATTTTACCAATGCTAGATTTAGAAGTAATGAATAGTTTACCCACACTGCTAATATTTACAGACCATATTTTTGAAATATCTACCATTTAGTTTCTCCCTAAACAGGATTTTCAATTGTAAAGCTAAACACATAAGGAGCCATCTCATTTCCAGCAAAGTCTTTTACTCCACTAACGGTTATTGTAAAAGTCCTTCCATAGAAGAAGAATGTGCTCTGTGGGTAAATTACAGCTCCTAGATTCACACTCTCCACAGGTCGTATAGTAGCCCCAAGGTCATACGAGTTCAAATCCCTAGTTTCGAAATAAAATACCTCTCCCTCTGTATTGGGACAAAATGCTAAATTCGTAGCCTCAATTGTTGTAATAACCTCTTTTTTCGGTCCCCAGTCAACGATTTCATCGAAGGTGCAATGGTAACCATACAAAAGGTGAAAAGTCTGCTCCACGACCTCGCTAGACGTGTTTTCGGTATGAATTATGAGGTCAATTGTGCCACTAGAAGTCAAACTAACCGGGTAATAATAACATTTGTAACCATCGACAATGCCTGAATGGGTAGTGGAAACAACTTGACCATCGTGAATAAAGTAAGTTCCCGATGTAACTATAGGATAAACACTATCAACAACATCTACCGTAAAACAAAAGGAAGGTGTTATTTCTGCCCATTCTGCTACTCCTATCGAGAAGTTATCTACTAAGATGGTCACAACATAAACTCCTATAATAAATAGTTAGATTATTAGTCTATTCTATAAATAATGGGAATGATTGATACATTTCTTTCTTTCCCGCCGATATGCACCAAAATACTATTTTGATCTACTCCAGTGTCGTTTATGCCATAGACATTAAACGATATTCCTGTTGTGTTTCTTGGCACTCCCCTCGAACAATTTTTTGGAAAAACGCTATCAATGTCAATCCAAGGACCCGTGCTACCAGCGCAATAAAATCTCCACATATCGTATAGAACATTGTCATAAACTGAACTATCTGAAACTTTTACTGAAATTTCTACTGTGTCTCCATAAGTAAAATCTTCAGTTGGATCAAAAACTATATGATATCCTCCAGCAATTCCACTTGTCGTAGGAGTTTTAATCCTATTGTTTACGTAAAACTCAAGAGAACTTATGTCTACTCCTACTCCAGCATCGTGAATATCGAATGATATATTAGTAGTTACTGGCACTTCTGATTCTTCCCGCGCCGGAAATTCGTTGTCTATATAAGGAGCTTTGTAATCAGGTATTATCTTAAACCAATAATCAGTTAAAATAATGTTCGGAGTAGGAGCCACATCGTAAACCAGAATACTCACATAAACCACTCCATTGTAATGAAAATCTAAAGCGGGGTTATAAAGAATATCCAAACCTAACAATCCACCACCAGCATCGAATGTTGTTATGACGCACGAAGAAGTCACATCTACAAACCCAGTGTCGCCAGCATAAGAAATCTCTCTCACCTTGAAAATCAATGAGGACTGATTCAAACTGAAAGCGTATGGTCTTAGCCTTATCCAAATATTTGTGTTAACTGGATTCTTTTCCGACCAAAAATCAGGAATAGCGTCCTCAATAAATCTAAACTGAGCTATATTAGCAGTCGCTTTATGACCCGTGGAAGTGTGTTTGCTTATGTAAAGTTGACTAATCTGTAAAGTATCGGTTACGTCTTTAATTTGATTCACATAGTCAGTACTGCTAACCGTAGATGCAATTTGATTCAAGTAATCAGTGCTGGATACAGAAGCCACTTGCTTTATGGTAGTAGCTTCGCTTGAGGGTGCTGAAGAGCCTGACCAATCTCCACCTGGAAATTGAAATTTGGTCAAGGATTTCAAATAGGTGTCCATACTAACTCCACTGGCGATTTGAATAAGATAAGCTTGCGTATACAAATCACCACTAGTGGGAACCCCACCACTCCAAGTAGGTTTTTGAGTTAAGCTATACATATCAATAGTGAACTTCTTAAACAACATTAACTCAATCTGTTCGTTTACATATTGACTTCCTGTGTAAGTGGAAGCACCATCTGTTTTAGCGTTGATCATAATGCTTTCTGAATCTGCCCCACCACTTACAGGATTGTAATAGGCACTGTGATAAAGTATTGAAGCCACCCCACTGGAATTAGTAGTAACCTGACCATTCAGAGGAGTAAAATACCCAGCAGTATCGCCCGATATTTTGGAAAAAGTAACTATCTTACTTGACAAACCAACCCCGTATTGGTCACGAACGGTACAAAACAACGTATGTTCCTGAGTGTTCAACATAATACCATCAGGATAAGCGTCAATGTTTATGTTCTTTGTGTAGGGATTTATCACATCTTGATGATAGTTATAAGTAGCCCAGGTTGTTGTAGTTTTAACTCCTGCATCGCTAACTAAAGTTATTTTGTCTTGTAGTCGATAAATAGAACTACCATCAAAAACTAGGTCGTAAATGGTCAATACAGTAGACTCATCCGCATCTACGTTAGCTAAAGTATGAGACCTTTGAATTTGATAATCATTGTTTGGATCAACATAAACCAGATTATTGCCCTTTACAAACCCCAAAGCATTGTAATCCAAGCTCCATTTAGAAGCCCTTACTCCAGAATAAATAGCGCTATCTCTTACTTCAATTACCGCGCCTGTATTAGGATTGAGTTTATATAAAGACCCTTTTGACGTATCTCCACCCTGACCAACATCACTGAATAAATATATGTACTTATAGAAGGTTATATCGTCACCGCTAACATATTCATAATGAGGAGGAGTAGCCCCGCTAGCCGTTATGTATACATTACTACCTGAAATCGACGATATGGTTACCCACTCGTAAGCAAACAAATTATCAACGTCACCACTAGGCCCCAATAACAACTTATCCCCTACGGACATACCGCTCACAGAGGTAGCCTGTATGTATCCCGTTCCTGTTGTAGTCGCCGCGCTAAAAGTTGTGTGACGATACTCAACAGCCATTTCATTACAATCATAGTAATAGGAACCAGTGTTGGTTTTAGTTATGGTATTGTAAAGAGTAAGTGTGGTAGAAGGAGCGTTCAATCTCCATTCTCTGATAGTACAACCTGAACTTGTGTCTCTCTCCAAAGTAAAGAATGGTAAATTAGTTCCTAACTGATTTAATGTTCCACCTGTAATTCTAGGACCGGTATACTCCAATGATTTTATCTCGTTTACGCCAACACTTAAAGAGCAATCAAGCATAAGATTACCACCTGAATCAATAATCCTAAATCTATCAGTGGTATGTTCAATATTACCAAACTCACTATTAGCTCTGGCACCAATACAAAAATTAGCGGTCGGTAACCTAACATTTTCGTATGCCATCTACAACTCCTTTAATCAAATTGAGTAACTGTGGCTTCTACAGTTACGGTATGAATGTCTGTTCCAGCTTTGTAATAACTAATAGCCTCTCCTGTCCCAAAAAAGTAATCCGTATACGCAGGGTTTATGGTTACAAACCCTATTGAATCTGTGTCTGTGTAAGCTACAGGTTTATTCACAACACCATCACCATATTGATCATTTACCAAAGCCAACAAACGCGACGTATTGGTTCCATTCGCCGGCAAAATAGCTGGGTATGCGGAAAAAGAAATAGTGTTTATAAATCGTCTGGTGGTTGACAAAACATAGTTGTAAGTAGACCAACTAACATTAGATCCATAGTAATTAGCTTCACTTTGAAGTCGATAAATGTTATTATCCACAACTGACAATCCGTAAACTCTAATTACAGTTATATTATCTATTCTCATATTGTCAATAGTCATAGTACCATAGAGACTCATAGCACCAACGTCTAAATACTTCAAGTTAGTACTTTTCAAATACATTAAAGCATTGACGGCTGAAGGAAACCCTTCTGTCACTTCGGTGAAAACACAAGCATATATGTCGTCGTACTCTGTTCCACTATAGGTAGTAACTGTAGATCCAGTATAAGGATTTACCTTGTGTAAAGTCCCAGCTGAGTAACTATTGAATATCCATAGGTAGTTATAGAAATTCATCTGTTCACCTATGGAATGAGAGTATAAAGATCCTGAAACCAAAGTTATTTCCGATCCACTCACAGACGCTACAGCCAAATCCTCGGTGGGTAAAGAAAGAACCACACCACTATAAACCTTAGAATTGTAGTCAGACATAGAAATAATAGTTTGACCGCCAGTAACAGTTGTCGCTAAAGTAGGATGGTAATGCTCAATAGCAAACGCATCTGAACTAAAGTTAGGAGTGAAGTTCAATGTCTGTTTTAGATTACAAGTACTTCCCTCTATCTTCCAACGCTTTATCGAGTTCCCGCCGGTTACGTCTTCCATACTCCAGAAATAAATCCCATCATAAGCGGAATAAACAACTGGGTTAGAAAGAGGGGTTCCTAAAGGATAAGCAAAAGCCGTATTACTTCCGTCGGTTTTTTGAACTAAAGCGTCATACGTGTCGTCAAACATATAGAAGTACGTGTCTACAACAGTCATATTTGGCTTGTTAAGCTTTATGTTCTCGTAAGCCATTTATCACCTCTTACGTCTGTTCAACGACAGCGGTAATCTTTACTTCGCGCGCCGTATTTCCAGATCTATAGGTTGTCATAGCTTTACCATTAGAATCTGTGCTCACAGGTGTAGTCACAATAGTACCAGTCGTGTCATCGTCACTGAAATTTACCAGCCTACTAGGAATAGGCAGCAAGAACTGATCCTTAACCATAGCAGTTATACCTGCGGTGCTAATAGTGTTAGCAGCAATAGTAGCTGGATAAGCCGCGAGAGAAATAGAAGTCACGAAATGGTCTAAGGTAGAAAGAACATAGCTGTAATAACCCCACTGAGTCAAGCTAGACCCAGCATCGGGCGCTCTTTGTAATCTGTAAACGTTCTGACTATCCATAGCTAAATCCTTAACAGGGATAACTGTGGTAGTGTCAGAAAGAATATTCTTCATAACCATAGATCCATAGTAAGGCAACGTAGAACCTGAAGCAGTGACGTTTATGAAAAGAGTGTTAGTGCCCTTTATAAAACATAGAGTATCCACATTACCATAGCTGGTAAAAGAGTTGACTCTGTAAAAAGTAGAAGCCCCAATGTCTTTGTAAGCACCGCTAGGATACTTCGTAACAAGCGCACCAGTATAAGCGTCTAATTTATAAAGCGCACCAGTCGCACTATCTTTACCATCAAAGTTGTTAAACATCCATATGTAAGTGTAGAAATGAGCTGGGTCACCAGGCGCGTAACTATAAGTAGTCCCACTAGTTGTAGTAACCCCACCAGTAATCACAGTAGAAACATAAACATCTTCTTCCTGACCACTCGAATTTGGTCCAAGATGTATAGTCAAAGGAGCACCGCTGGTAGTAGTAAAACTAAGTTTACTGCTTCCAGAATACGTAGTCAAATACACATCACTTCCGCCGGCTGAAATACCAGAAGCTAAAGTATCGTGATAATGTTCCACAGCAAAAGCTCTGGAATCATAATCGTGAGATACGCTGGAAGTAAAAGCAAAAGATTGCTGTAGCTTACAGATGTAATTGTCTATCTTCCATCTCCTAATGGTCATATTATTCCCGCCGCCTGGGTCTTCCAGACTCCAGAAATATACCCCATCGTACTCAGCGTTATCAACAGCCACGGTAAGTAATGTATCAAAAGGATACGAAAACGCGGTATTACCATCATCCGTCTTTTGAAGTAAACTATCCTGAACGTAGTCAAAGGTATAGAAATACCCTTGATAGACAGCAAAGTTAGGTTGATTAGTAATATTTAACTTTATATTCTCAGCCATATCAATTCTCCTTAGCTATATCTACTGTAAACTCTCAAAGGTGGACTCCATTTCAACTTATACTCATACGGGTCTCCATCAATCTGAACATCCCCAGTTATGTCGAACTCTGTCATACTATTATCCAAAACTATCGACGCTGATGATAAATCTATTCCGGATGATGGTAGTAAATCTTTCAATGTGAAATAAACAGACGAGCCGATAGAAACTCCTGACGTAGTAGGAACACACTCATAGACATAAGGACTTTCGCCATCCACAGCTAGCGGCGTCCAGTCTATACCACTACATAAACTTGCAACAGAGTCTTCTATTACTTCATCAAAATCTTCAACGTCTATAGGCAAAACTTTCTTAGCAGAAATAGGATTTCCATCCGCGCCAGAATAAGTAGTTCCTATTTCCAACACCCACTTGTGATCGCCTCTACTCTGCGCCGTAACAAAATAACGCAGGGTAATGTTGAACTTCACAGCTTTCTCTAAATTCAAACTATTCTGAACATAGAACTCAGCCATTCATTACCTCTTACGAGCTATAATCAATCTGGTTAGCAATACTCATAATACCCCAACGAGCAACGCTATCCACGTCTGTATGGAAAGGAACAGGAACCTGATTAGGATCTTGCATCCTCATAACCTGGATTTTAGCTTCATTAGCTGTATAATCGTGCTTCACACCATCAAACCCATTAGTACCTGTAATAGGAACCGTCAGCCTGGTACCACTAATAGCTAATATTGGTGAATAATCGGTATTGGTATTGTTAGTAATGGCTATACAATCCCCAACCGACATACCAGTGGTTGTGTTAATCCACAAGTATTGATCACCAGAAGCCACAGTTTGAGTAAGGTAAGCTTCTCTGACAGCTGTCCCGGCGACAGATTCGCTATCCATACCAAGATTGAATCCAAGATCAGTATAGAGAGTATCACTACCAGAGCTAGTCACCTTAACGGAAGACCTATAAACTCCAGTGTAATAAGAAGACATATTACCAGAAGTGATGTAGAACTTATTGTGCTTAAAATTCACCATAGCGTTTAGATACGCTAATGGATCATCTGAGACACTCAACGCACCACTGGTAGTAGCCAAAGCTCTAATCTTACTTTCAATCTCAGCAGCCAAAGCTTCTCCATCATAAGTGTCTTCATTCATTACAATGTAATAATACTGACTACTAGCATCGATCTTTACACCTAAAGTTTTTGCTGTCGCGGAAACAACAAAAGGTGAATTAACAAATCCAGAACTCTTAGACCATCCCATCTTTATGTCTTCAACATAAATGTCCTGAATGGCAGTTCTAGCCGTGTTGTCGCTATAAGCTGTGGTTACAAACGACATCACCCACTCTTCATCACCCTCGGACATAACTGGAACAATCGTCTTCTGATCAATTGTCACAGTTTTACCATTGTCAGGGTAATTTATCAAATCATAAACCGTTACGTTAGTTGCCATAACTTCTCCTCCTCATTATCGATAAAAATATCTAACTCCTTTATGAGAACCTATAGCCGTCCCTAAATAATAAGGACAAGCTGGATCTACACAAGACCATCCATGTTTTGAACCCATCACGTCTCTAATCATTATACCACTAGTAGCTGTATGTGGCACAGCTTCTCCTGATACATCAATAGCTTGCCAATACGTAAGACTAGTGATGTCATTATCCGTCACAAAATGCCAGTTGGATTCAGTTGCGTAAGGGCATTTAATGTGATAAAAATGAAAATCTCTAATATCAACCCAAGGAAATTCTGTTTGAACAGACACTATATCCACAGCGTCTTCAATACACACACCTATCTTGTATTGAGGTAAATTACCGCTCGCGGTAGTACCGACACGATCTTCCCAACTAACATCACATCTATCAAGAGGGTTCCTAGGCATTTCTAACTCCTAAAATCATACTTTTCGCCATCAGATCTAATAAGATAGGCGACATAAGTCAATGATTGTTGATGCTTTTCAGGTATATGGTTAGAAGTATCAATTACAATGTAATCGTCATTTCTTAATTTAGGCACAGAATTTATGTTTTTGTTGGAAAGTAACGCAGTTGATAATACTATTTTATCTGAAGTTCTGTTTGCGCCTTCCCAAGCAAACGTGGCTATGTAAAAATCTTTCACAAGTAATATGTATTGGTTGACAAAATCCAACACAATCTGATCTTTGGAATTTATCTGTTCAACCTCCTTCAAAGCCGGGCCACTGAAATAACATCCTTCCAGTTTAGCTATACCATCTTGGTCATAACTAACGCTTCGCCAATGAATCTCCAATCTAAATCTTTCCGAAATTCGAAATTTCATAATTATCCTCCTTATGGTAAATACAAAGGTTGTTTAGGAATAGTAGCGTTGCTTCTACCAGTTCTACCAGCGGCTTCCAGCAATCCACCACCAACTTCCGCAACGATACCCAACGATATCGTATCAGCGTTACCAAGTCCAGGAAAACCAGCACTCACACTACCTTGCTGACCTGTAACCACATGGGTGTTTTCAGGAGCCAGGAACACTATGCCAAGGTCAGTAGTACCATTCCCTACGTCACCTGATCTACTCCCTTCTGAAATACCTTCCAATACTACCGAAGGCGCGGGAACATAAATAAAATTGCTATTCGAAGGCAGTCCACTATCCACCCACACTTGAAATGACCAGCTCTCAGTAGCAAAACCTATGGGGTCTTCCTTAGCATAAGAGTAGCTGGTTAGATACATAAACCTATCGAAATTAACTGAAGCTAGTGGATCGCAAGCCGCAGCGTTGAACATTATACGCATTCTACCGCTATCATCGCAAGTTGTGCTAGGCGATAACACCACACGAGGCATAATAACATGCGCATACGTAGTTAAACTCAAAGTTATGGTAGTTACTACTTGAGTTTTGTAAGGCGCCCAATAACCAAGTTGCCACAATCTTGTAGGCTGCCTATCATAATTCCAACTAACAGACTGAAAACCCATGGTAGTTCCTGCCACGTTCACAGTCGTCATTGTGCCTAGAATTATACTCATTGTTAAACCCTCCTCTAACCCTGAACAGTTGGGGTTACTTTACATTGTAAAAACATAGTATAGTCACATCCAAACCTAGTTTCACAACTAGGACAATTGTTTCGTTTGAATATTTCCAAACGAGCTTGAAGTTGGTGAGGTCTTAAATATTTATAACCACCTTTTATATCAAGCGGATCTTGCGCATACACACTCTTTATCCCGCGACCACAATTACACCCCATTAATTTCCTACCCCTTCCATCTGGAGTGACCAGTTATACCAACCATCACTACCTATCATAGCCTGTTGAGCCGCGCTCATCATAATCATATCAAACTGAACACCGCCCCACGATCTATTGGTGTAAGTATACTTAAGATCACTAGATCTATTCTTCAATACACCTAACGATATGGTAACCTTACCAGTAGCGTCATAGTTTATAGATAAAGAAGAACACTCAATAAATTCAATCTCTTCTATATCTTGCGTACTTAAATTAGGCATTGTAGGCATTTTCTATTCCTCCTCCTTACGCTCCAGGGATTGAATACTCGCTAATGAATTCTGACTTCCACAAAATATTACCGCTAAAGATCTGCTTGTTTTCACTATTCAAGTAGGACAATCTTTGAAAACTAGCTTGTTGATATCTACCACCTACAGTAGCACCCATAAAATCATCCGACCTAGGCAAGGTTGTAGTGCCTTCAAAAGTCTCCACCTTGGTTTTATCTGCTCCAAAAGTTTGAGCTAAAAACTTACCAGGCCCAAACGGAATAGCGCCTGAAGATCTAAGCTTGTATGTATAAGTTGTAAATACATTTCCGTCCATAACAACGCTCCTAAGCAGAGTATGAAAAAATAAATGAGTAAGATACCGTGGGAACACCCACTGGGGTATATTCCCATGTGAAATTCGATAAATACAATTTTGAACCAGCTGGTAAAATATCAGCTAACCACGAAATACGTGTAGGATTTCTACCATTGTTCTTGTTAATAGGAAGCGGAGATCCTGTATAAGAGAAATTATAACCATCATGATGCATAGTTTTGAGATACATAGTAAAAGGACCACTCGCAGCAGAAGCTGAAAAAGTCTCGTAACTATTGTAATTAGTCATAGAAATTTGACTGGTAACATCTCCTTCTTTATAAGCCTTATCTTTCGCGCGGGCAATGAAATAAACAGTCAAATTACTCTGCCCAGTGCCATATATAGGCATCCCATAACTACTACCAACTACATCATCGCAAGCTATTCTTTGGTCCCATTCAAAACTTACCCCGGCTCTACCAGGACAAGCCAACTCTTCCCCAGTATTAAGTGGTGCATAGGCTGTGATAGATAAATCACCTGTGGCAGCTCCGAGTAGTTTCAATCCGTCATTCATAACGCTTATGTTTTGGCTGCTTCTTAAAGACACGGATATTATACCCAGATTAAGACCTTGCAACCCAGGAAAATTTGCAGCTATATTACAAGTACATTCAGCCATTAGCTTCCTTCCTCTTGAGGCTTCTCAGCGTAGTAAGTGGCGTAAGCCGGACCACCTTGGTAAACACTAGCGTGGTCGTGAACAATGACAGGTTGTAATACGATGTATAAAGCCATGTCTTTCGTCAAAGCACCACTAGCATCATATCTAATAATTTGCTTACCACTTTTCAATTGTTTGTATTTGACACACCGCGATTTTTCAGACATCTTGCCCACAAACTTTCCTATATCTTTATTCATAACAGTAAAGCCATACTGGTAATAATCGCCAGGAGCCGGCATACTAGATGGCTTCTTACCATCAGCCGTGCGCCATGGCATAAAACCTAAAGGTCTACAAATTCTTACAGTGTCCCCAACTGAAACTGAAAAATAAGACATGTTATCTTTGTCACCAAGTGTTATTTGTTCTTCTGCCATAATTACTGCTCCGAAGATGGAATAGGTTCTACACTTAGATTGGCACTAATGCCTCTAACCGAACCAGACTTAAACGCACTGGAATACTGGAAACTCGAAGGCGCTTGCACAAAATAACTACCTTTCAATCCAGTCATGCCTACAGGATAAGGACTAAACACCTTGTTCTTAAATTTTTGAACAGCTGGCGTATTGTGTTTCACTACATTATTCACTATACCCCATCTTTCAATTGGGCCATCGCCGTACTTATATGTCTTCAAACGTCTATTTACTTTTTGCCCTTCCAAAACTCCTAAAACATCCTTACCTGAAATACTCAACTGCACTTTAGACGCATCAGTTCTAATAGGAGAAACCACGCATTTATAAATCTTACCAGTGAATATTGTGTTTAGTCTAGTCTCAATACCAGCTCTTATTTGAAGACTGTCAGCTATAAAATCTCCAGCTTCCACCATTGTATAAGGCACTTTAACATTAGCATTAAAAGTTGCGCTCATTTGTCCGCGAGCTCGACTCACACTAAAAGATATAATGTCTGGAGTTTTAACTGTGTAAGAACCCATTATTATCTCAGCTCTAACAGCTTGTTTGTCTAATGTAGCCATAATACCTCCTAATCACTGACAGGATTGTTACGAAGAGTGACTTTTACAACATCACCCTTTTCCAAAAGATCTTTAGTAGCATTGACACATTCAATTATACCAAACCTAGGTATAAATACTTGGCATCGCATATTATTATCAAACGTACCTCTTACCACTCCTTCGGTTTGCACCTGATCCGTTTGATTTTTATAAGTAGACTGATCCCATCCACCCATTCCTTGCCATATCGGACCAGCTTGTACCGTAATTAAATACTGACTGCTGTCTTGATAAGAATAGTCAATTGAGTTTATAGTTTTACCTTCAATTACCTGACCCAAGACAGGTTCAGCTGTAGGATCGCATACATATGTAGTATGTACTTGAACTTCTTGCTGCATACTTAGAATTTTCCTTGACACTCTATTACATTCATCAGCTTCCAAAAATGGCAAAGTCAAACTAACGTCTCCATTTTCTAAACCACTCATAACCTGAAACCATGGATTAGCTGATAAATTTTCAAAGGTAGTAGCGTTAAGATCAGGCATACTTTGTCTAGGATCGAGTAATACACCGTTCCTAGAAACAGGGGGCGGTAAATCTTTTATAATGATAGGATACATAGATATCCTAACACTCATCAGATTAGCCAGGTTAACTTGGTCACTTTGATCCAGAATAGCCACACACGGATTATCCCATTCATACACCGCAACAATTTTCTGCACTACATATCCAGTAGCGCCCTCACCTGTAGGAAAAATACAAGCGTTTTCTATGGTCTGGCTTTTTATAACCTCACCGCTTCTTAAAAACGCTGATTTACCAGCAGCAGGATCTCCAAAAAAATCCTCACTTACTTTATCATAACTAGCCACTGTTATATCTGTGGGATTAGATTCATACACACAGGTATTATTTATCTTTAATGTTTTAGTAGCCCCAGCAATTGACCCCCCAAAATCACCTTCCCACACAGGGTTCATATTATGAGAAAAAATGATTCTGTAAGATCCAACAGATTCATCTTTCACTACAATATAATCATCGCCCTGATTCAACTTAAAAGGCTCAGGTTGTAAGGTACTTATATCAACTACAAAATCATATTTAGGATCTTTCTTTGTGGTGTATTCCGCAGGATTATCTATAACTTCAGCAGGAGCTATGGTATTTAACTGATACCCATACACATAAACCTCTTTCACTCCTCTAAATTTTCTCTCGTTACTTCTTGGTAAAACAATGCCGTATTTATAGTAATTTTCAGGCTTTACTTCCTGGTCTCCAAGACAGTATTGTGAATAATAAGCATTGCCTGATTTCCATATGCGAGAAAGTAAATTACCAAAACCATCAAGTATTTGGTATTTTGGAGTAGTATTTCTAAATTCCACCTGAGTAGATCCTTCTTTATAAAATGGTATCTCTATCTTATTTAAATCCACTACCATTTGTTCAAACTCTTTGGTCTTTACAACCCCAGCCGCTTCCATCTTCATCATAGCGTCAAAATGAGAATTATCCCAAAAAGGATTGCCGTATTCGATATATCCTTCCCTGGCAAATGTGCAAGCTTTAGGACCTAGCGTCTCAACCCAGCAATGATAAATAGGATACTTACCCAAGTCAGGATCATAAAAAGGTGAACCTTTAGATCTAAACTCATCTGGAGAATATTCATTCGCAAATTTAAACAAATCATAAGGACCGCGCATAAATTTTTTCTGGGGCGGATCATAACCAGTAACAACAACAGAATCACATTGCTGTCGCAATTCCCCAGTTTCAAAAGCATAAAGTAAACTACGCCCTGGAGAAAAACCATCCACTCCTATAGGATAAAACTGAACTTGTCCTGATCCATCCGCATAACATTCATAGATCTTTTCATATTTAAGTTCTTCCGCCAAAGACAACTGAACCATTTGGTAAGCGTCTCTGTTTTGAACATCGTACCCAGGCAAAGACCCGCCTATCTGTTCGCTCCTATAATCCAAAGGTAACTTAAAAACGTTCTTTATAATCGAAGCAGCATACGAACCAGCTCCTGCACTTTCCATAGCCTTAGGAGAAGTAGGGAAGTCTTTGTCAAAAGTAGGCTCGTCAATAACCCATTTGGAGACTTTGTCCCACTCCATAAACTGCATTTCATCATATGGTCTATTAATATCGCTCATCTATTCCTCTTAAGGTCTCGTGATACTTACAATATTATACAAACCTGATAGTCTATCAAGCGTGTCATTTATAGTCAAAGACAGGTTATTCAAACCCGATCTCAAAACACTAAGCTCAGATTCAATAGGAGTCAATTCGGAAGCAGCAACGTCTGCCCAAAGTTCGGTCAGCCTACGCTCCAAATAAGATCTGTTTTCAGTGTCATCCACAGGCTTTTGGGTATTAGTGTACATATCCGACATACGTTCTTCCAAGTCAGATACATGTTTCTGTAGATCCTCTATAGGTTTAGAAGTATCGAGGATTTTTAACTTCTCGCCGACGCCTTCCATTTTTCTGTCAACATCAGCTTGTTGAGCAGCATATTCATTCAAAGTCTTGTCTACTTTCTCTATGAATTTAGCCATTTCAGACTTAGATTCTTCAGAACCTACTCCCCTAATATTAGAGGGGTTAGCTAAAGCTGTTTTTAAGTCCGCCACTGCGGCGGTTAAACCAGAAGTGTCTATTTCAACAGGCTCGACTTGTAGTTTGATATTAGCCAAAGAAGAGGTATCCAACTCAACTGTTTTAGTGCTTAACTCTACAGTGGTGTCAGCTACCTTCAATTCAACTTTTGATAGTTTATCAGCTATTTCATTAGCAATCTTTTCTCCACTTTGATCAGCCCCGCGTAAAACCTGACCCACAGCACCACCTTCAGCAAAACCTATTCTGCCGCCCTTATTATATTCAGCCGGAATTATAGCCTCTCCCTTATGCACATAAGCCAGCTGATTAGAAGGAACATAATCAATACCTGACTTGTAACTCTCTATCTGACCACCGTTTTTCTTTAAATTACCTAATAATGCCTGAGCAAGTTCTTTAGCTTCAGTGACAGCCGCTTGCGTTGTGCCAGGCATACCAATACCCTTGCCTACTAAAGCTTCCAACGCTTCAGATGGCCCTTGGGCTAACTGACGAAGATAAGCGTATCTATCTAACTTTTTAAAATCTCTTGACGCCAAAGCCTCAGATTTCAAAGCGTCAGATTGATCCACTAAAGATTTGCGCGCTTTGACAAGCAATCGGGCATTCTCAGATAACGGGCCTTGGGTTTTCATAAAATTACCCAGTTTATAGTAAGCGCCTGTCAAAGTTTCCCCTGATGCTAGAGCTTTCTCTCCATACGCTATTACATCTTCTGGAGTTCTAATCTTAAACTCCAACTGCTTAACATCAGAACCAAGACGTATAGAACCAGTCTCGTCAGCCATTTTAGCTGTAAAATGCTCTAAACCTTTTCTGCCTCTACCAAGCAAACTAGTGGTGGCTTTTCTAAGTTCACCAGCAGCGGCTCCTGGCATTAAAGCGTTGAGAACAGTGGACGATGTATTTACCCCACCTTTAGACAGATCTTTATAAAAATCTTCCTTCATACCACCAAAGGCATTTGCCATATCTTGGTGAGCGCTCTTCAAAATTTCATCAATTTCAGGGTCTTCAATTCCAGCTTCCTGAGCTGACATAGCGCCTACATACTTAAAGAAAGGAGTCAAAGACTCTTTCGTCTTACCTTTAGCAACGGTATCAGACATACCTTCTATCCAAGAATAGAAATCCGTAAATCCTTTAGCTTTTCGTAGCAGCATTTCAGGCACAGCCATGGCACCCATACCAACACTACCCAATATGGTTCTGTCTAAACTACTGCTTACATTACTATCAGAGTTCACAATCCAATCAGCGATGTCCAGTCTCTTCTTTTCCCACCAATCAGCGGACTCTCCGATAACATTACCAACGCCTTCAAATACCCCACCTTCAGCAAACTTCGGCAATTTACCTCTCTCGTTCATATAATCAAGCGTGTCGTATCCTATTCTTTTAGAAGCCGCGGCATTGACAACATACTCACCAGGAGAAGCTAATATAGGAACACGATCTTCTGTAGGACCACCAGCACCAAACAAACGACCACCAGTGGATTTTTTAGGCACGTTTTTGTTGGCAAATTTACTTTTACCGTATCTACTTAAACTTTGCATACCATATTTAGCAAGCACCGAGCCTTTTCCCCAAGCGGAAGGTGCCATAGCAAAATCTTTCAAAAATGTGGTAATTCCTTTAGATCCACCAGCCACCTTAAGCACTTCTGATGTTGTATTAGCCACATTTTTAGCCGTCTTGATAGCAGCTGCTGTTTTTGGCCCAAATCTTTCTATGTTTTCATCAAGCAAACTAAGCACTATTTTACTAACATCTACAATACCCTCAGTCTTAGTGGCTGCACCACCTTCTTTAGAAACTATCTTATCAATCCCCTTAATCATTTCCTTTCTAAGTGTTCGCGCCTTTTGAACAACCTTAACGGTTTTAGATCCAATGAGTAATTCATCACCTAGTTTGACTTTAGACATATCCCCTATAAGACGGAGAGATTTATCTATGGCTTCTGACACATTACCTGCACCACTTATCTTTTTAATTTCACTACCGATACCCATAATGTTGCGAACACCTTTAACCACGGTGAAAGCATCGGTACTTTTAGATATTAAATTACCAGCCACAGGAATCTTATCTATGTATTTTCCAACTTTACCTGACATGTTTGGAAATTTTTTGCCGACATAATCAACAGCACTACCAATACGGTACAATCTATTTAACTGATTAGGTCCTTTAACACCCTTAATGCTAGAAGCCGCATCTATGGTCTTAGCAATAGTTCCCACAACTCTACCATATTTACCACTCTCAAGTCTAGACAAAGTACCTGAAGCTTTCGCTGTAGTAGACGGTGGCCCATAAAGTCTATCAAATAATCGTTTACTAACAGTGGCCGTTGCTGTTTTAATACCCAACTTAGTAGCGGTTAAACCCACATCTTTGGCTGTAGTATAAGCAACGGATAAAGCAGTCTTCTTTTTTAATCCGCTGATATCACTCCATAGAGTTTTAGCTCCTGAAACTAAATCAGGTCCAATAAAAGAATATTTAGACGGACCCATACTATACTTGCTATACATAGCTTTATTAGCAAGTGCTGATAAGGATTCTAAACCAAGTTTACCGCCAGTAGCGCCTATATTCTTCAGTGTTTTGAAAGGGAAACCGACGGTAGCTGCTAAAGTACCTTTACCAGCTAGTTTAGCAAGTTCTTTAACACTAAACATATCAGGACTAAAAAATTCTGAACGCCAACTCTCAGGACGACTCCATTTAGCTAACTTTTTCAAATCTTGCCCATATGATGTAGCACCCTCTACCAGAGTACGCCATATAGGAGGCATTTTTGTAAGTTCAGATATTCTAACGTTTTCAGATTCAATAAACTTCTGAGCCTTAAGCATCTCATCAGGAGACAATTCCTCAGCTTTAGACTTAAGACTTTCTTTAACCTTATTCAAAATACGACTAAAAATACCTTTCTGAGCCGGGGCAGCCGCTGTGGTAGGCACTTCAGTTATAGGCGCAGTTCCAGTAGACTCTACATATGTACCAGCTTTTCTCGCAGCTATTTCAGTCTTTAAAGCTTCAGCTTCTCGCAAAAGCGCCTCTCTCTCAGTCAATACTTGACCTTTAGCTAACGCAGACGGCGTCTTAGCAGCTTTAGGCACAGCTGAACCCTTAGGAGTACCAATAGATTCTTTTAAAGCATTTGCGGTTGTCTTGAGGGTCTTATTAGCGAATTTACCAGCCCCCTTAGCACCACCAGGAGCCAACACACTCGCCACTAACGCTGCCGCTAAATCGCCAGACTCAGATCCTTTTATTACATAGTCTGACACAACATCAGACACATTATCAAGCCTATTAAAAACAGCAGCTGATCCAATCTGCTCATAGTCTTTAGAAAAAGAATCCATTCCTAGAAAATCATATAACTGATTACCCATGTGTATCTTGCGCTGCCAAGATGTTGGACTAAAAAGACTTGATATGAATCCCAAAACACCAGGAACAGCTTGAGCAAGCACTCCAGGCACTTTAGTAGCTACGTTAGCAACTTGCCAACCTGAAAAAATAGCCATTTCTTTTCTCAAACTCTCGTAATCCTTAGGATCAATCTGAGTTAATCTTTTATAAGATTCATCTCTTTTTTGCTGAACAGGTAACATATTACGCATTAATTCCCAACCTGTACCTGCTTTTTCAGTCAACCAATCAAACGCCATAGTAGGCGCGTGGGCAGCTTTACCTATAATACCAGACTCCTCATAAGCCTGTTTCGTAACTTCGTCAGCAGACATCTTCTTAAGATATTTACTACTGTCGATAATATTCTTCAATATCTCAGATTTCTTAAATTCTTTTTCAGCTTTATATCTTAACTCTTCTTCTTGTTTTGCCATCTCTAATACATGTTCAGCTGACATAAAATCGTGTGAAACAATAGCAGATTCTGATGTATACTTATCCTTTGCTTCCTCATCTCGATGCACTAAAGGACTGTCATATCCAGCAGCCATTATAACCGACCTAGCACCACCACTAGGTTTTCCTTTTGCTTCTTCAAGACGCTTATAGTATTCTCTCATAGATTTAGCATATTCAACAGCCTCTAAATCAGCATTGTGCGCAATCTCAGCGTCATAAGCCACAGCATTAGCTTTATTTCTGGATTCTATATCTTTGGTAGATTCCATTCCTGGATATTTCTTCTTGTAATATTCAGGCTGATTGGTAAAAAGCGCACCACCAGTAGGCAAACCTACTTTACTAACATCCCCGTATAGAGGCTGAATAATACCAGGAGACACCTTAGTAGTAGCTGAAAATTCACCCATTCCCAAAGCATCCGCTATTATCTTCTCAGGTCTATCAGTGTATATAGGCTGTTCTTCTATACCAGTGACTTTATACACACCTGTTTTAGATTTTAATCCAGCTATTTCACTTGAGTATTCTTCAAGAGATTTACTTTTCTCCTTATCAAAATCAATAGTAGTAAACGCGGGCAATCCATATGTTTCTCCCTCTTCCTTAACATTGGTATAAACACCAAGCATTATTTCTCTAATATCACCTACAGTAGCTCCTCCTAGAGAATCAAAAACATCCCCGCCTTTAGCAAATCTAGGAAGCTTGCCGCTCTTGTTAATGTAGTCTAGAATACCAGAACCTATATTATTAACTGACGAAGCTCTAACAACGTACTCACCAGGACTAGCCATAATAGGCACTTTGTCTTCGCGTGGTCCGCCAGGCCCCGTCAATAGCCCACCAGAAGCCTTACCTTCAGCAAACTCGGCTGAGGCTCCAGGAACTTGTGCTGACACAGGAGACACTGGAGGTGTAGGTTGTTGTGCAGTATCCTTCATAGTAACAGGTATGCCAGTAGTCAATGCCCCATAAATATTGGCTAAAGAACTGTTCATAGTAGAAAAAACTTCAAATTGTCTCACCGCCTCTTTAGGAATCTGACTTAAAGTCTCCTGAAGTTTAGCCAAAGTGTCTCTAAAATCCACTTCACCACCTAATCTAGACTGAACACCGCTTATCAACTCAGGCAAAGCCTGCTCACCAAATCCCTTATACAGAGCACGATAATCCCCACCTGTTCTTGTAACATTCGTAACTTCCATCATAAAGTCAG
>Ga0209492_1000173_pt1 | contig 21004 bp, 22 predicted proteins | sample PPLLak12cMay2015_FD_187253 | JGI IMG/M metagenome (GOLD analysis project Ga0209492, IMG submission 187253) | Freshwater sediment microbial communities from Prairie Pothole Lake near Jamestown, North Dakota, USA - PPLs Lake P7 Core (1) Depth... | ecosystem: Environmental > Aquatic > Freshwater >... | reverse complement strand
TCTTTTAATGCCTGGCGGAGCACGGTCTCGGTCTGGGGCATCGTGCCCTCAACTGCATCGACCAGAACCACTGCACCGTCAACAGCACGCATTGCACGGGTCACGTCCCCACCAAAATCGACGTGGCCTGGCGTGTCGATCATGTTGATCAGGTAGTCCTGGCCTTCGAATTCATGCACCATCGAGACGTTGGAGGCATCAATCGTTATGCCTCGTGCCTGCTCCTCAGCGTCCGAGTCCATGAATAGCTGCTTGCCGGCGAGTTCTTCTGAAATAATGCCGGCACCAGCAAGCAGGTTATCAGACAGGGTAGTCTTACCGTGGTCAATATGTGCCACAATACCGATATTCCGAATGTGTTTCGGATCCTTCATGAGCTCTGTTGCGCGCTCAATAGATTTTTTGCCTCGGACCATAAAAATAACCTCAAAAAAAGATTTTAACGGGCGGATTTTGCAATGCGCTCGCGTTCTTCCTTTTTACCGACTGAGTAACATTTGATATCGCCCTTTGAGGCGGCAATCAGTTCATCGGCAAGGATTGCACTCGCCTTTTTCTTGCTCGAACGCGATCCTTTCAGGGTAGCCTCAGCAATAAAACCGATTGCAGAATCGACCCTGCGCAGCGGGGCAGTGTCGACAGATTTCGGGACATTGATACCACCATATTTCAGACGGACCGTTTCTTCACGGGGACCGGAGTTTGCAATAGCTTCTACAAGCACTTCAATCGGGTTGCGCTTGGTCTTCTTATTAATCAGCTCAAACGCTTCCCGCACCATCCGGATGGTCATCTGTTTTTTTCCGGTATTATTCTCGGTCTGCATCAGGCGGTTGATTAAACGTTCCACAATCGGCATGTTAGCCTTGTTGAACTCCTGTTTTGAAAATTTGCCGCAGGAGTGGGGGATGATTAATGCGGTCAGGTTTACATAACGGACGAGGCCTGGATCCTTGACCGTGACTTCGCTTGCATCCCATTTGTTAAAGAGCAATTTTTTTCCTTCTGTTTCAGTCATGCAAAATCACCTGCGCGGTTTCTCCTTCCGACCAATGACCATTTCATGAAGGCAGACGTTGTTGACCTTTGTAACGACATACCTGACTCCGGGAATATCTCCCATCGAACGCCCGAGACGTCCGCCGATGCCCTCGATTTCAACTTCGTCGTGCTCATCTATGAAGTTGATTGCACCATCACCCACGGCAAATGCGCTTACCTGGCGACCGTTCTTGATGAGCTGCACCCGAACGCACTTGCGAATTGCGGAGTTTGGCTGTTTTGCCTCAACACCAATCTTTTCCAGCACAATACCTCTCGCCTGTGGAGCACCCTCAAGAGGGTCCGATTTCACATCGAGATTTAGTTCACGACGGGCATAATTCTTGTCTGCCCACCGGAACTTATTTGAGTCCCGAACCAATTTTCTGGCTGCAAATTTACCCTGTCCCATTAAATAGCCTCATTTTAGTTATTTTTGTGGATACCGATCACCCACACTGAGATATATACTAACGCGGGTGTCCGATTTATAAATTGTGGCATCCCACCTGCCTGTCTTATACTGTTATCCCTTACTCATAATAATATTATATCATGCACAGGCCAATAAGATACGATGAAAATCAGGATCTACAAAGAGGTGCATATTGATACCAGCCACCGCCTGCTCCATTATAAAGGGAAATGCGCCAACCTTCACGGGCACCGATGGAAAGTTGAGGTCTGGATGGAGGGGGAACCGGACCCGGCCACGCAAATCCTGATTGACTATAGTCTGATCAAACAGGTCATTGATAAGTACGATCATCAGATTATCCTGAATATCGATGACCCCATGGTCCTCCGCATCCAGGAGTTTCACCCGGTAATTACTACTCCGGGGGACCCCACCAGTGAACTGATGGCAGCCATTATCCGCGATGATCTTTATGCGGTCTGCCGGGATCTGGGAATCAAGGCAAGGGTAGTGAAGATTCGTGTCTGGGAATCCCCGACAGCTTGTGCCGAGCTTACGGAATGAAAATCGCAGAAATTTTTCTGAGTCTCCAGGGAGAGGGTAAAAACCAGGGGAAACCCTGCCTGTTTATCAGGCTTGCTGGATGCAATCTTCATTGCATATGGTGTGATACTGCATATGCGCAAACCGGCGGAACAGAGATGAGCATTGATACTGTTCTTGGGCATGTATGGCACCTGAACCCCTCCTATGTCTGTATTACGGGAGGAGAGCCCCTCCTGCAGTCTGATGAGCTCGAAAAGCTGGCGGTCTCCATCCACAAGAGGGGGACTGCTATTGATATCGAAACGAATGGTACGATCAATTTCACCCGTCTGCAACCATACTCCTCGATATGCATGGATGTCAAATGCCCATCCTCAGGAGAGCAAAGTGATATTGAACTGCTTGATGCACTACGCCCACAGGATTCGGTTAAATTCGTGGTTCAGGACGAGAAGGATTTCCGGTATGCACTGGATATTATAACCCGCCACCAGATTCAAGGTGAGATCTTCTTTTCTCCGGTATCTGGCAGCGATTATAGACCACTGGTACGATTTATCCTGGACAATAACCTCCCGGTGCGGTTCCAGGTGCAGCTCCACAAACTCATCGGAGTGAAATAATGAAAGCTGTGTGTTTGATCTCCGGCGGAATGGATTCATCTACGCTTGCCTATGTGGCAAAGAGCAGGGGGTATACAATCCTTGCACTCCACCTGAACTACGGGCAGCGGACCGAACGAAAAGAACTGGCATGCGCAAGAAAAATCGCCGGCCTGCTGAACGCAGAGGCGTTTATCGAAATCAGCCTTGACTATTTTGCAAAGTTCGGAGCGAGCAGCCTGACTGATAAAAAAATTGCGGTTGAAAATTATGATCCCGGCAGGGAACACATGCCCAACACCTATGTCCCGTTCAGGAATGCAAACCTCCTCTCAATTGCGACAAGTTTTGCGGAAGCCAAAGGCGCTGATGCAATCTTTATTGGTGTCCAGTCTCTCGATTACAGCGGTTACCCGGATTGTCGTCCACAGTTCATCGAGGCTTTCCAGAAAGTGATTGATCTTGGCACAAAGGATACGACAAAAATCACTCTTTTTGCCCCTTTTATCAATATGACGAAGACGGATATTCTGGAGGAAGGCCTGAAGATGGGTGTTCCCTATGAACACACCTGGTCCTGCTACCGGAATGAGGAAAAAGCATGCGGTACCTGCGGATCGTGTCATTTCCGCAAAGAGGCATTTGCTGCAATTGGTGAGCGGGACCCCATACAATACGAGGTCTAAATGGAGATATTCCGGGGCAGACGACTTTGGATCGAGAAACGTACGATCCGGCTTCCCCAGGGCACTGAACGGGAGAAGGTAATTGTCCACCCGAACAACGCAGTCGCGATCTTCCCGGTTGAAAAGGACCGCTGCATGCTGCTGAAGCAGTACCGTTTTGCGATCGACCAGTATATCTATGAAGTACCGGCAGGGACCATGGAGCCGGGTGAAGATCCAGAAGAGACCGCACGGCGGGAACTTATCGAGGAGACGGGGTTTACCGCAGAGACGATCGTTCCGAAAGGGTTCATTTACACGACACCCGGTTACACGGATGAGAAAATCTTTTTATTTGAGGCACGGGACCTGTCACCATCCGATGAGTTCGGGAAAGATGAAGACGAGTTAATCGAGGTTATTAATATTCCGACCAGTGACCTTAAAGGGATGATCCGGAATGGAACGATAGTTGATGCCAAGACCATCTGCCTGATTTATCATTGCCTGGAGTGCTGAACAATGCGTAAGGATATAATCGCAGCAGAGATTCTTGTTATTTTCATTGTCCTTGCAGGCTGTACCGGGCAGCAGGCGACATCATCGTATTCCGTTGACAGCAGAGGCATCCTCTCGGTTTCGTGTGCACCCGCAACAACCAGTGAAGAGATACAATTTAAAAACGAAACCTACACAAAAACAAGGATCGTTCAGCAGACGCAAAGGGGGGATGTGGTCACCTATCTTGCCGCCCCACAAAATCCCAAGGCGGCAATTGTCTATGTACCCGGAGCCGGCGAAAAACCTGCAGGACATGAAGAACGGATGGTGGAGTATGCCCGTGAAGGTTATGCATTCCTTTTTGTTGATATCCGGGGAAATGGCGGAGAGACACCCGGCTATACATTTAATCCCCAGAAGGACTTTTCCCTGTTTGAAAAAGATGACTGGCCACAGTATTACCTGACAGTCTGTGATCTCGTAGTATCGCAGGACATGCTTTCCCGGCGGTTTGGTATTCCGGTCTATGCGATGGGATCGAGTAACGGAGGCCGCTATGCAGCGGTTGCAGCTGGTGTTGATCCGGCCTTTGCCGGGTATGTGGGAATCTCCACATCCGACTGGGGCATACAGGACGCGGTGATCCGGCAGGGCTATACCGGAAATCTGGTGCGCTTTGCCACTTCCGTTGAGCCAGGCACCTACTTTACAAAAATATCTCCCCGCCCGGTCTGGATCTTCCATGCCGTTGATGACCCGGTAATCCCATTCGAACACGGGAAAGAGCTTTTTGAGCGAGCAGGAGAGCCCAAAACATTTATTGAATTTTCAGGGGGTCATGGTATCAATGCCGATGTCGATGATCGTATCATTATGCAATGGGCGCAAATTTATGGCACGCGAGAGTGAATAGGTAATAGCTTTAGAGAGGTTGACGTCCGGCAATGGCAGAAGAATCAGAGATGGATGATGCGCGCAAGCGGTATGATTTTAAAAAGACTTTAGAGAAACTCCAGTCCCAGCAGGGAGACGGGACAGAGCTGATCACGCTTTACATACCTCCGGACAAGCAGATTTTTGATGTGACCAATCAGCTCAAGGACGAATTCGGCCAGTGCGCAAACATCAAAAGCAAGCAGACCCGCACGAATGTCCAGAGCGCCATCTCATCTATCCTTTCCCGTCTCAAATACTACAAACGACCGCCGGCGAAGGGGCTGGCGGTCTTCTGCGGCACGGTCAAACTCTATGGTGACCGCACAGATCTCCAGTGCACGATCATTGAACCGCCTGAACCACTTAACCTCTACATGTACCGCTGCAGCTCAAATTTTGAGCTCGACCCGCTCAAGCAGATGCTCGAAGAGAAATATGTTTACGGGCTCCTTGTCCTTGACCGCCGGGAAGCATACTGGGGATTTTTACGCGGTAACCGGATTGAACCAGTCGGAGGCGCAACCTCCACGGTACCTGGCAAGATGCGGAAAGGCGGGCAGTCGGCAGCCCGCTTCGGCCGTCTTCGGGAAATCGCCATCAATGAGTTCTATACAAAAGTAGGGGAACGGTCAAGTGCGATATTTCTTGCAGAAAAAGATTTTTTCGAGCGGTTTAAAGGCGTGCTTATCGGGGGACCGAGTCCGACGAAGGAAGAGTTTGAGGCAGGAAGTTTCCTTCATCACGAGATCCAGAAAAAAATTATCGGACTTTTCGATGTTGCCTATACCAATGAAGACGGACTTGCGGAACTCGTTGATTCTGCGAAGGATGCGCTCAAGGGTATGGGTGTTGTCAAGGAAAAAGAATTCATGCAGAGGTTCTTGAAGGAACTCGTCAAAGATGCCGGGCTTGCAGCATATGGCGAGGAAAGTATCAGGAAGAATCTCGAAATTGGCGCTGTCGATATCCTTTTACTCTCTGCAAACCTCCGTAAATCCCGACTCCGGGTCAAATGCCAGAGCTGTGACTACATTCTTGAGCGGACCATAAATGTTGAGCCGGGAAAGACCGTCCGGGATATTGACCTGGGTTCCTGCCCGAAATGTACGGCCCCGATCATCCTTGAAGAGGAGACAGATATCATTGACGAACTGGCAAAACTTGCCGATGCGAGCAGCGCCAGGGTGGAGATCATCTCAGATGATTTCGAAGAAGGATCAATCCTCTTTACGGCATTCGGAGGGATAGCGGCAATTCTTCGCTACAGGACGGGATACTAAATGGAAAATTTTAATGATCCATTCAAAAAAAGAAAAAATGTCATTGTGAGAGTACTCCAGGAGGCAACCAGTGAGCAGGATGTGCAGATTCTTGATGGTGGAGACCATGCTGATCTTGCTTCAACTATCAGCTTCACCCTGGCCAAAAAACAAAAAACTTCCCCGGTTCGGATAGCGCAGGATCTCGTAAAAATAATAAATGATAATCCTGAATTCCGGGCAACCGGTGCTCGCAGCGAGGCTTCGGGCCCTTATATCAATTTTACCCTTGATGCCTCATATCTTACTGAATCCCTGCAGGCTGCGGTACAAGCCGGGTATGGTTCTCTTACAAAAAAAGGAATCCGTGTCGTGCTCGAACATACCAGTGCAAACCCGAATGGTCCCCTCCATGTCGGTCATATCAGAAACTCTATCATTGGTGACACTCTTGCCCGGGTCTTTCGGAAAGCAGGTTACGGGCTTGAAGTGCAGTACTATGTCAATGACATGGGACGCCAGATCGCCATCGTGGTCTGGGGATTTGATAACCTCGACAGCACCCGGCAGGAGGGGGAAAAAGAGGATGCCCATATTGCCCGGGTTTATATTGCGGCCAACCGTGAGATCGAGAAAGATCCGTCAATAACCCAACAGGTAAACACCCTGATGCAGCTCGTTGAGCGTGGCGATCCAGCGACCGTAAAGAAATTCCGGAGGGAAGTCTCCCGCTGCCTTGACGGGTTCGCCGTAACATTGAACAATCTCAATGTAAAACACGACCGGTTTGTCTGGGAAAGTGATTTCATACGTAATGGTTACACCGACAGGATTATCGCAAAGATAAAGAAACTCCCTCAGGCACAGGATGAAGAGACTCTTGCGCTGGATCTTGAGGAATTCGGCTTCAGCAACAAGTATGTGATCCGCCGGAGTGACGGGACTTCGGTCTATGCCGCACGCGATCTTGCATACCATACCTGGAAAGCGGCCAACTTCGACCGGGTTATAGATGTCCTCGGGGCTGACCACAAACTAATCGCCTCGCAGCTCCAGTGCACCATGAAACTTCTCGGTGAAAAAGCACCGGAAATCGTTCACTTTGAATTTGTCTCGCTCCCGGAAGGTTCCATGAGCACCCGTGCCGGAAAATTCGTTTCAGCAGACGACCTGATTACCGAGATCGGGAAACGGGCATTTGATGAAGTGACTATAAGAAGACCGGAGCTGGACGAAGAGGTGAGGAAATCGATCGCACGATCTGTCGGTCTGGCCGCAATCCGCTATGACATCGTAAAAGTAACCCCTGAGAAGAGTACCGTTTTTGACTGGAAGGAAGCGCTGGACTTCGAGCGCCAGAGCGGTCCTTATATCCAGTACGCCCATGCCCGTGCCTGCAGCATTCTTGAGAAGGCCGGCACCTTCTCTATGTGCTATATTCCAAAAACTGACCAGGAGATCGCACTCGCAAAACAAATCGCAAAGTTCCCGACAATAATCGAAAAAGTTGCCTCAGAACTCCACCCGCACATCCTTGCAACCTACGCACGTGAACTTGCTGATACCTTCAATACCTTTTACCATTACGAGCAGGTATTAAAAAGCGAGGGGGACACCCGGGACCGCCGGCTCACTCTCGTAAGGGCGGTACAGAATACCCTGAAAGAATCCCTCGAAACGCTGGGGATCGATGCCATCAGTACCATGTGAAGCCCTGCGCAGGCAGGGGTACCAGTTTTTTTCGCCAACGTCATCAGCAGCGCTCAAGCCCTGCATGTGGTGTAAAAGGGCGCTTACTGGTGGCGACATGTGCTACAAGCACCAGTTCTACGGGATTGCAAGTCACCGTTGTGTTCAGTTGACGCCTACATTGCGGTGCAACCAGCGGTGCCGTTTCTGCTGGCGCTCCTTTGAGCATGAAATACCTGAAGACGTAGAGTGCCCACCCGAAGCGATTCTAGCTGGTATACACAAATTACAAAAAAAGGCACTCGCCGGGTATAACGCAGTGCTCGATAACACGGTTACCGAAGAACGGTGGCAGGAAGCGCTGGATCCAAAGCATGTGGCAATCTCGCTCTCGGGCGAGCCCACACTTTACAGGCAGCTTCCTGAACTTATAGATCTGTTCAATGAGAACGAATACACCACATTTCTGGTGAGCAATGGCACAAACCCCGATGTGCTTGCCCGCTGCCACCCGTACCAGATGTATGTTTCGCTCGACGCTCCTGATGAGGAGACTTACCTTTCCCTGTGCCGGCCGCTCGATAATTACTGGGAACAGGTACAGGAGAGCCTTGCCCTTCTGAAGTCTCGCCGGTCTGCAGTCCGGATCACGCTTGTCAGAGGTTTAAACGATTTCGCACCAGAACAGTACGCTTCGCTCCTGCAGGAGTCCGGACCGATGTTCGTGGAGGTAAAGGGATATATGTATCTGGGATACAGTAGAAAACGGTTGGTACGTGAAAATATGCCGGAACATGAACAGGTGCGCTCTTTTGCTGAAAAAATCGCAACAGCGTGTGAATACCGGATCAAAGATGAAAATATACTGAGCAGAGTAGTCTGTCTGGAGCGTGAGATATGAGATTCAATCCTGAGGACTGGAAGAGAAAGACACATGAGAATTTCGAAAAGACATGGCACGAAGGACCGTCGGTGCTTTCACCATCGGGACATGAAGGGAAATATCCCTACCTGAGCTATAAACGAGCTATAGCGCACCCGATATTTGCGACCATCAACCGGCTGCGTGAGACCTACCTCTCCATTGGTTTTGATGAGGCCGAAAACCCGGTAATCATCGAGGAAAATGATATTTATCGCCAGTTTGGTCCCGAAGCGATGGCAGTACTCGACCGGGTATTCTATCTCGGCGGGCTCCCCCGGCCAAACGTGGGGATTGCACGAAAGCAGCTCGATGAGATCAACGAGATCCTTACGAGCCACAAGAGTCCCCTAGTTCATTCCGGAACTGTTCCGGCCGACCAGATCCCTCGCCGTTCTTCATACCCTCCGATGACAAAAGAAACCGAAGAGCGCCTGCGGGAGACGCTTCATGCGTATAAGAAATCCGAAATCGATGGTGATGAACTGACCATCGAACTGGCGAAAGTGCTTGGGGTGGACGATGCCCTTGTAGTCCATATTCTTGAGGCAGTATTTCCGGAGTTCCGGGCTCTCACACCCGAATCATCGCGAAGTACCCTGCGCAGTCACATGACCAGTGGCTGGTTTATTACTCTCAGCGCACTTTGGGAGCGTTCACCTATGCCCCTCCGGATGTTCTCGGTTGACCGCTGCTTCCGCCGCGAACAGGCTGAAGGACCCACCCGGCTGATGACCTACCATTCCGCGTCCTGCATCGTTGCAGGAGAGGACATCACCAATGAAGAGGGTAAAGCGGTGAGCAGGGCTCTCCTCTCAGCATTCGGGTATACTGATTTCCGGTTCCAGCCTGACGAGAAACGCTCCAAATATTACATGCCGGATTCCCAAACGGAGGTCTATGCACGCCACCCTGTACATGGGTGGGTGGAAGTCGCGACGTTTGGTATGTACTCTCCTTCTGCGCTCGCCGAATACGGAATCGGCGTCCCGGTTATGAACCTCGGCCTTGGCGTCGAGCGGCTCGCAATGATCGCTTATAATGCAAACGATGTACGACAACTGTGCTTCCCACAGTTCTTCCCCCGCGTGCTCACGGACCAAGAAATAGCCATGGCGGTCAGACTGCGTGAAGAACCCTCATCACCGGAAGGTAAGATGCTCGCAGTCGCCATCGCACACATAGCTTCTGTGCATGCAACGGCTCAGGGACCGTGCTCTTTTGATGTCTGGGAGGGCATGATTGATGGTGCCAGGGTAAAAGTAACTGTTGAAGAACCGGAGTCCAACGCAAAACTTTGTGGTCCGGCCTGTGCCAACGAGATTTTTGTCCACGATGGATCGATACTCGGTGTCCCGGATGCTGAAAAATGGAAACAGGTACGCACCGAGGGAATCTCCACGGGGATTTCTTATCTCTCCGCAGTTGCAGCACTCACAGCAGCACGCATTGAAGAAGCTGCCCGTTGCAGGAAATCTACGGTCATTCAGGTAAAAATGGCGAAACTTCCCAGCGATATCAACCTGAAAATTGAAGAATTCGCCATGAGAGCTGTCACCGATAATAACAAAAAGGTGGATGTCCGGGGTCCAGTGTTTTTATCTGTGCGATCTACCGTGCTGGAATAATTTTTCTTACATTTTATCATAATTTTCATTATCAAGTGAGCCGTTCCTTTCTATTGTGTTAGAAATAGATAACATTTATATCCTTGAGTGTTAGAAATAGATAACATACAATGTGATCCTCATGAAACCAAGGAATCTTTATCGGGTTATTATCGGAGCGCTGATGGTAATCAGCGGTATCGTCTCCATTATTCTGACCACGGGGCAAGCCGGTATTGGAACAATGGTACTTGCTGCTGGGGTTGTCTTCCTGCTTACCGGTATCTTCCATCACCGGAAATACGGCGATGATCCAGAATCCGACGAGCGATCGAAGAAAATCGGCGCATATGGGTTGTCCTATGCATGGGTGACCGGCATTTTCTTCATGTTCGGTCTTTTCATACTGGATTATTTTGGTGTGCTCATTCTCAGTGTACAGAATACACTCATGGCTTCCATCCTTGTCCTTGCACTCTCCGCTGCGATCTATCAGGCATACCTCTTTCGGAAAGGGGACATTGAATAACATTTTCTGGAGTGCATACCAGTGCAGACAAGAATAAAAGAGTACCGTTCCCGATTATCCATGACCCAGGTTGACCTGGCAAAAAAAGTCGGTGTGCGACGAGAGACAATTGTCTTTCTCGAGCAGGGGAAATATAATCCCTCTCTCAGGCTTGCCCATGATATTGCCCGTGCGCTGCACACAAAAATCGATGATCTTTTTATCTTTGATGACGAGCCGGAACCCGAGAGTACTGAACATCGGGAGATTCTTGTAGATTAAAATTCTCTGATTATAAGAGAACCTGTCCGGGTTCAGCGGACATTCCGGAACATTCTCTTTTTTCTGTCGGAGAACACAGATCCTTGAGGATACTCATCGCCGCCACTTTATCGAGCGGCTGGTTATCATTCCCGCATTTAGGTGAGTAGATGCAGGATGGGCATCCCTCTTCGCATCTGCAGTCCCGCACCAGTTCATGTGCGCTTGAAAAAATGTCAGGAAGAATCTCGTACGCTTTTTCGGCAAGACCGATCCCCCCCTCATAACCGTCATACACAAAAACTACGGGTTCGCCATTCTTACCAAACGCCATAGAAGATAATCCACCAATATCCCAACGATCGCACATCACATGGAGGGGCATCATGGCGATGATTGCGTGTTCAGCACCATGCAGCCCTCCGGCAAAATCAAGATTTGAACCTGTAATTCTCTGTTCGGTTTCCGGTACAGGTACAAACCAGAACGCCTTGGTCCTGAAAGTAATCTGCGGCAAATCAAGGGGTTCCACACCAATGATAGTGTCTTTGCGTTTGATCTTGTAACCGGTGTATTGTTCAGTCACTTCCACTTCGCCAAACGCGCACCGTGCACCCTGTACTGCTCTGGTCTCCTGGACCTCAATAACAGATAGATCAACCCGCTTGAGCGGCTGCGTATAGTAATCTACATCGGTCTCTGTTATGCGGACGACGTGCGACTCTAGATCCATTTCGCTGACTATGAATGTCTCACCCTGGTGCAGCATTACAGCCCCGGTATGTGCCTCGCGGTAAGCCTGCGCCCGATCCATTGTCTCGAGCAGTCGGCCGCGGCACATGATCCGGAATGTTGATCCGGGAATACCATCAAGCCTTACCGCATCCGCAGCCCGGCCCCGCCCGGAATATACCCAGCCGCGGCTTGTTTTCCTGATAAGATCACCGGATGCTAGTTCAGAAAGGAGTTCCGGGAATGGTTCGCCGAAATATTCCCCATCGTGAGTTTCACGAAGGGGCAGTTCGGCAGCAGCACAAAGCAGGTGACCGGAAACTATGTAGGGATTTCCGGTATCGATAATTGCGTGCTCATGCGAACGGCTGAAAAAATGGTGAGGATGATGCATGAAATACTGGTCGAGCGGGTTTGCAAATGCAACAAGAATCGCAATTGAATCGTCGCCTTTTCTGCCGGCACGTCCGGCCTGTTGCCGGGTTGACATCATGGTTCCGGGATACCCGGCAATGACAACGGCATCAAGTGACCCGATATCGATCCCGAGTTCAAGCGCATTAGTCGACACAACACCCTTTATCGAGCCTTCTTTCAACTGCCGTTCGATTGCACGCCTTTCTTCCACCAGATATCCAGCCCTGTATGCTGATATCGATTCTGCAAGACGCGCGGATGAACGACGTATATCCTCGCGTGCCCAGAGCGTTACAAGTTCCGCCATTTTCCGGGAACCCGTGAAACAGAGGACCTGAAGATTTTCTTTTACACAGGATACAAGGAGATCTTTTGTCTCCTGGTACGTTGAGCGTTCACCGATGCCGTCATAAAAAGGGTTGTATAAGACGAAATGTTTCCTGCCGTGAGGAGACCCGTCTTCATCCACAAGATCAAACGGCAGCCCGGTGAGCTTGCCAGCAAACTCAAGCGGATTTGCCAGTGTTGCGGTCGAGAGAATAAACTGTGGGGCTGTACCGTAGAAATGGCACAGACGTACTAATCTGCGGAGCAATAAAGCAATATGTGATCCAAAGACGCCCCGGTACCGGTGCGCCTCGTCAATAACAATAAATTTCAGATGAGAAAAGAACGGGTGCCATTTTGTATGGAATGAGAGTACCTGGTGGAGTTCATGCGGATTGGAGATGATGATCCGTGCATTCAGGCGGATCGCTGCTCGTTTTGACTGGGGCGTATCGCCATCGTAGATGGCCGGCCTTGCTGAGATACCAGTGAATTGCGCCATCTGTTCGAGCGTTGCGAGCTGATCATTGGAGAGCGCCTTTGTAGGGTAGATGTACAGTGCACGAGCCTCCGGATCTGCTTCAAGCCCTTCGAACACCGGTATATTGAATGCCAGAGTCTTTCCGCTGGCCGTAGGAGTAGTGATAATCACGTTTTTCCCGGTTCGTATGCGGTTTACAGCTTCGCACTGGTGGGAGTAAAGGCGTATCCTGTGTTGGCCGAGATATGATTCAAGGGAATCTCCAAGAGGAGCGTGAAGCGTTCCGTACAGCGGAGATACCGGTTCGGTTGTCTCTGTGTATACCACCCGGTTCTGGTATACTGGATTCACATTAATGAGACGGATAACATCAGCAACAGCCATAGGATTCCTCCAGCAGGTGGAAAAAGAGCAGAGCGAGTGATAAAACGTCCTGCTTATTATGCTCGATAATCGGGACCAGCGGACCACAGTTACCGGTCTTAAGGTATGTTTCGTAGAATTCAGGTACCATCTGCCCGGGAATATCATCATCACGGCGAATCCCCAGAATTGTCGTTTCAAGTGCAGTCAGGCGCAGGGAGGGGTAATGGTTCTTCCACTTCCTGCGGCTGAAATGGAGTACATCGTAGTGTGGAATTCTTGCCAGAGACCCCATGTCATAATAGGCAAGACGGTCTGATACGTAAGGAACATCAAACGATTTGCCATTGAATGTAACCAGTGCCGGGCGATCACCTGATAAGTGATCGAGCGTTGCGGTCAGTGCAGACTGTTCCTCATCGATATCCCGCAGCAGGTACTGATGGACTATAAGGTTGCTTTCCTCGATTGTACCCACACCGAAAAGAATGATGGGACGGGAAAAAAGACCGAGAGTTTCAATGTCAAAAAATACATAATCTTCCGGTTCATGGAGTCCTGCCGTTCCGAGAACACATGGATGAGATTTTGCGTGCCTGCAACCTAATAAATCCATAATTTCTGCAGAACTGCCGCTATCAAGGCATTTGAGCACCTCGTTGGCATTTGACCGGAACCTTGGGTGGCGTAATAGATCCGGTAATGTGAGGTAGCCTTTTGACCTGAGCCGGGCATGAGTCATTTGTCCGATACCGTGCACGAGCGTAAGGTCATTTAAAATTTCTGACCTGAAACGGTCAATATCCACCGCCGGGATCGTTAGGTTTTGCCGGCTTTTATGCAAAAAACAGGCACCAGCCTGGTTGAAAATCTCACTTCCCGAAAAGACATCATTAAACGCGACGTCCTGGTATTTCGCAACAAGTATATTGAGCAACTGGCGTGCCTGATCATATTCTGATGAATAAACGATATTGTTTCCAAAACTGGTTCCGAAAATATTTCCGTCGCGGACAATTTCGTATTCCCGCAAAGTTTCCATACGCTGCCGCCAGAGGGCACCAATCCGCGCTGGAGCATGTATAGCCGACATCGTCTTACTACAAAAAACGGCGTCCGGCATTTAAACATCCAGCCGTGCAGAGTGAAAGTATATTCCGGGGACTTTAACTTCAATCCCAAGTACCGATGTATTTCCCGAGGAAATTCCTGTCTTCTTAATGTGATTTGTAAAATCTGAAGTCCAAGTTATTTCAGGGGAGAACTGTGCTCATTTCGTGAATAGGTAATGCAGGAAAATTGTCAGGGTAAAGTCCCTCAATGACGCAGAAATAATGAATAGAGGTGTCAGAATATCATATGCAGATTGATATAAAGGGCTGGACCAAAATGAAAAGCATCAAGGGATTTCTCATCGACCTCGATGGTGTCCTCTATGTCGGAGACACTGCTATCGAGGGAGCACGGGATGCAATCGAATTTCTCCGAAAACGGAAATACCGATACCGTTTTGTTTCCAATACCACACGCAAATGCCGGAAAACACTTGTGAAACGGATGTCGGACATGGGGTTTGTTATTTCGGAAGAAGAGATTATTACCCCTCTGGTTGCTGCCAGCGTCTATTTAAAAAATACCGGAAAAAAACACTGTTACCTTCTTGTTACCGGAGATGCCGGGCAGGATTTTGATCAGACCTGCATATGCACAACCGGGGAAAAGGCAGATTGTGTCATTATTGGCGATGCCGGCGACAGGATTTCCTATAACAGCCTCAACACTGCATTCCGCCATCTGATGAATGGAGCGGAGCTGATAGCACTTGAAAAGGACAGGTACTGGATGGCTCCTGACGGGCTGTCATTATCTGCCGGGCCGTTTGTGACCGCTCTCGAATTCGCAACCGGAAAGAGGGCAACAATAATCGGGAAACCATCCAAAGCATTCTTTGATCGTGCTCTTGATGAAATAGGATTAAGAGCTGGTCAGGTTGCAATGATTGGTGATGATATTATTACTGATATCGCTGGAGCTCAACGGGCCGGTATGAAAAGTATCCTTGTCAAAACAGGGAAATACCGGAAAGACACAGAGGATAACTCAGTGATAAAACCCACGTATAGCATCGACTCTCTTGCATACTTAGCTGAAATTTTTTAGGTATGAGAAGTGTGAGAAAAGAAAATTATAGAAACGGGATTTATGATGAGTAATCAGTCAATAATGGTTTTTTTCGGTCTGGTACTGATAATCATTTTTATCCTCTCGGCAAGTGTAATATCCGGAATCATTTTTCCCGAAGAATCAGCGATTACACCTCAAACCAGTCAGGAACCTGAAATATTCCAATCACACCCGATTATTGTTTCGCACACATTCCCATTTGAAAAGGCAATGGTTTCATTTTCAGTTTCCGTCAATGCATCTGTCCTTGAAGAAATACAAAAGAATGGCAGGATATCATCAATCTTTTATAATGATTCAGGTTCCGTGGGGATTGCAGACGGGTATCGTGCAATGGTTATGGACCCGGTGCAGGAGCAGATATTTTACGATCTTCTTGAAGAACTTCGCACAATCAGGCGCATTCAGGGTCTCTCCGATGATGAATACCTTGAGCTTATGGCAGTCTATGTCCAGTCACTCCGTTACGAATCGATTGAGCGGAGTCCGGTAAAATTCCCGGCAGAGACTATTTCTGACAGTGCCGGAGATTGTGATGATAAAAGCCTGCTGTTGGCCGGACTTTTAGCCCGGGAAGGTTATTCTGTCGCGCTCCTGTCCTTTGGACCTGAGGCCCATATGGCAATTGGCATTGGTTCAGAAGATTACCTCTATAAAAAAACGGGGTACGCATTTCTCGAAACCACCAATTATTCATTTGTCGGAGTGCCAACAGATTCTCTGGGAAGCAACCTGACCCTTAACTCAGATCCGGTAATTATTGTCATCAGCTCAGGAAAGAAACTTTACAGCAGCGGTAATGATACCCGCTATATTCACGAAAGTTATGTGAAATCAGAACAGAAAATGAAAGAACTTGCTTCGGAGCTTACCGATCTCAATGATGACATTATTGCAAAACGAATAAGAATCAGCGAACTTGAATCACAGATTGCCCAGCTAAAAAATTCAGGTCATATAAAGGAATATAATTCACAGGTAGCGACATATTCAACTCTTGTTTCCATCTACAACAGGAGACTTTCTTCCGTCAGGCAAATACGCGCAGATTATGATAAGTATGCACATATTAACCATTACATTTTCGAACATAAATACGACAGGAAAGGCGTATATGATTATGTTAAAAAGAACTTTTAATTCTGAAATCGAAGCGAAAGATGCTTAAATTTTTTCATTCATCCAGGATCATAACTGATGGTTTAGGATAATCCGAAGAACAGACCACTCCATTATTCCCTGCGGCAGCAAGTCGCTGCAACGCCGTATCACAGTATTGCTTCGATACATCAATTCCGATAAAGCGCCGATGCAGTTTCCACGCTACAAGTGTTGTTGTTCCTGCACCGTTAAACGGGTCAAGCACAATGTCATTTTTATAGGAAAAAAGTTTTATCAACCGCCGTGGCATTTCCTCGGGAAACATTGCCGGGTGATTATAATCTTTCATTCTTATTTCCGGGGGGAATGACCATTTGCCAAGCACCCATTCCTTGAATTCATCAGCTGTGATATCGATATCTTCGCGTTTCCCTTCCTTTTTGTGGGTCTCCTTGTCAAAGACTTCGATAAACTCCCAGGTGTATTTTATATATGGCATTGAGGGGGATTTCCAGCTTCCCCATGCAGTATATTTTGCATTATAATTATTTTTCTCCCAGAGAATCTCTGCTTTCCAAAGAAGCCCAAGGCTTAAAAACTGGTGAGAGATGTAGTGATGAGTCGGGACGTAGTCCGAGAAAAGAGGCTGAATATTCACTGCTATCCGTCCGCCGGGCTTAAGGACCCGCTTACACTCGCGCCAGACGAAAAGAAGTTTTTCAAAATACGTGTTCCATTCATGTGTATCATCATGAGAGTCCTGTGCATAGGAGTGTCCGAAGTTGTAAGGAGGAGACGTGATGATAAGGTCAATACTTCTGTCAGGAATGCTGGATAGAGTCCTGAGTGCATCTGCGCATATAATATGGTTAATGAATGGTAAAATCTCCTGCGGTTCGCAGGAAATTATTGCAGATTTTGCGTTTTTTGAACCTTTCCGGATTTTCGCCTTTCCCTGCTTGTCGTGTACATTCCCGGGGTTCATGAAAAACTCTCCATTGTATATATTACCTGATAATCTGTTAAAGGATGCGAAAAACGTTCACATTTTTTGGTAGCGTGAAAAGCGTTTAATGCAGTAATCGCCATATTCTCTACGATTGTTCTATGCTGCATATCGAAGACCTGCATGTGAAGGTTGGCGACAAAGAAGTGTTGCATGATATAAACCTCCACATAGAAGAAGGAGAAACGCATGTTCTGCTTGGTCCCAATGGATCAGGTAAAACAACACTTCTCATGACGATAATGGGATTTACCAGTTATTCGATCACTGAAGGAAAAATCACCTTCAAAGGGGAGGATGTAACAACAATGAAATCCCATGAACGGGCACAAAGGGGAATTGGTATGCTCTTCCAGCGTCCTCCGACAATATCAGGATTAAAGCTCGGCAAAATGCTCACCGCTATTTCCCGGAATAAGGATAACGACATTGCTGAGCTTGCCAAATCAGTTCATATGGATAAATTTCTGGAACGGGACATCAATAAGGGATTTTCCGGTGGAGAGATCAAACGAAGTGAGGTACTGCAGCTGATGATCCAGAATCCGGACTTCGTCATGCTCGATGAACCCGAAAGCGGTGTGGATCTTGAAAATATATCTCTCATAGGGACCGCGATAGGATCTCTGCTTGAAAAAGAGAAGCATCTCATCAAACGCAAAAAAAGCGGACTTGTTATCACTCATACCGGGTTTATTCTTGATTATATCGATGCTGATAAGGGACATGTAATGTGTGACGGGGAGATCAAATGTCACGGAAATCCACGGGAAATCTTAAAAGATATCAAACAACGCGGATACAAGGAGTGTCTCGAATGCCGTCACCAGTAAAAACTCCAGAGTTTTCAAGAGCTGATCAGGATCGTGTCGCCCAGGTTGGTATCGATCTTGCGATGAAAAACCGTTGCGGCAGCTATCTCCAGATGGATCAGGACGTGGTACATGCCGAATGCTCAGAGCAGGGTATAGAAGTCCTCTCGTTTAAGAAAGCAATGGAAAAGTATGATGGCATGAAAGAGTATACCTGGCAGGCGGTATCACCGGAAAAAGATGACATTACCCGGTACGTTGCTGAACAGAAAGACCCGAAGGGTTACGTAATAATTGCACATAAGGGTTCAAACAATATCCTCCCCATTCAGGCGTGCCTCTACCTCGGTCGTGAGCAGATCCAGCATGTCCACAATATTATTGTTGCTGAAGAGGGTGCTGAACTTCACATCATATCCGGGTGCACGAGCGGGGAACACGTAGGTAAAGGTGGCGCTCACTATGGAATCTCCGAATTCTTCGTAAAAAAAGACGCAAAGATCAGTTTCACGATGATCCATAACTGGAGTGAGGATATTGAAGTATATCCCAGGAGTGCCTCAATTGTCGAAGATAACGGGGTATTCCTTTCCAACTATGTCTGTATGCAACCAGTGAAAAAAATCCAGATGTACCCTACCGCAACTCTCAGAGGAGTCAACACAGTTGCCCGGTTCAGCAGTGTTGTCATCTCTACACCGGGTTCATATATGGATCTCGGTTCCCGTGCAATCCTGGAAGGCAAGGGCGCAAGTGCCGAACTGATTACCCGCGCCATTACAAAAGGAGGTACTATCATATCACGTGGCCATATCAACGGAAAAACTGCGGGTACCCGGGGGCATCTTGAATGCAAGGGGCTTATCCTGAATGACGGTATAATATACGCGATTCCGGAAATTGAAGGATCGGTTGTCGGTACAGAGCTATCCCATGAGGCTGCGGTCGGAAAGCTTGCAAAGGACGAGATAGAATACCTGATGTCACGCGGATTGGACGAGGATGAAGCGACGGCAACAATCATCAGGGGATTCCTTGATGTGAAGATTGCCGGACTCCCTGAAGCTTTGCAAAAACAGATTGACGCATCCATCGATGAGGCGGAAAAAGCAGGTTTCTGAAAGAGTGATGGAATGAACCAGTTTCCACGATCTGATGAGAGAAATCGAATGGTGGAACGCCAGATCGAGGCCCGGGGTATCCGGAATCCGAGGGTGCTTGTTGCGATGCGTGAGATTCCACGCCACCTTTTTATCCCCCCACCTTACGATCGCTCGGCATATGAAGACAGTCCGCTGCCCATTGGAAACGGCCAGACAATTTCCCAACCCTATATTGTAGCCCTTATGACTGAATTGCTGAAACCTGAACCAAAGGATAATGTGCTTGAAATCGGTACCGGATGTGGATATCAGGCTGCAATTCTGGCAAAACTCGTCAGAAAGGTTACATCTATCGAGAGGATCCCGGCCGTGGCCGACCTTGCCAGATCAAACCTCGCAGCTCTCGGCATTTCAAACGTAGAAATACAGACTGCTGACGGGACGCTCGGTTATCCTGGAAATGCTCCCTATAATGGGATCATTATTACTGCAGCTACCCCTTCAGTACCCAAACCCCTCATAGAGCAACTGGCAGAAAATGGCAGACTGGTGGCACCGGTAGGGGGACGTGAAATTCAGGAGCTTGTAGTGCTTTCCAGGCGTAATGGTATTATTTCACAGGAACTCCACGGGGGTGTCAGATTCGTGCCCCTTATCGGAGAGCATGGCTGGGAAGGTGGCAGAGAATCTTGAAAATTTTTGACGTCTCCCGTTCACTTTCTGAGGACATGCTCGTATTTCCGGGGGATATCCATCCCACATTCAATCAGGAGGACCGGGGACAATATCTGATTAGCGAACTGCACCTGAGCACACACACAGGTACTCATATCGATGCTCCGGTTCATTATCTTAAAACCGGAGGTACGATTGATACAATTCCATTGTCCCATCTCATTGGAAAGTGCCGGGTGCTTGATATGTCCGAAGCAGGCACAACTATCACTGCTGACTACCTGAATGGCCGGTTGGACGGAGCTAGCCGGTTCCTTATCAAAACATCATATTCAGGGACTGATCAGTTCGAGGAAGTTTACCCTTGTCTTGCACCTGATGCCGCACGTAAGATTGCAGCACTCGGAATAAAGTGCGTCGGTATCGACAGCCCTTCCATAGAATCCTCTCGCGGGGATGGAGTTATTCACCGAACACTCCTTTCCTGCAATTGCATTATTATTGAGCTTCTCGACCTATCGCATATAGAAGAGGGCGATTACAATATGGTAGCCCTTCCTCTGCGCCTGAAAGGACTGGATGGTTCTCCCGCCCGTGTTGTGTTGTTGGAGAGAGATTGAAAATGGATATTATTACCGATTCAGTAAAAAAAATCGCTATGCTCCTTAACAACAGCGGTTGTGAGGAGGGCAGTGTCATTCTGGATGTTGATCCTGGTATAAAATACTGCCAGTACGACAAGGGTGCATGCATGGTGGCAACCTTTGGGGGAAGGAGTGCGGAATTTGTCACTCATGATCCCATCCGTGCGCGGACAAAAATCTCGTTCATGTTTGCCGCAGCACTTG
>Ga0209492_1000172_pt1 | contig 21092 bp, 16 predicted proteins | sample PPLLak12cMay2015_FD_187253 | JGI IMG/M metagenome (GOLD analysis project Ga0209492, IMG submission 187253) | Freshwater sediment microbial communities from Prairie Pothole Lake near Jamestown, North Dakota, USA - PPLs Lake P7 Core (1) Depth... | ecosystem: Environmental > Aquatic > Freshwater >... | reverse complement strand
TGCGAACGGCATTGATTGGCCGTCTAGTGCTTATCATCTCCACCTGGGTTTTGATCGATAGCTGGCCTCCTTTTTGTGGTGCAATATCATCCAGAAATTGCTTGAAAAACGAGCCGTAGATAATCCCTTAAATTTGTATCAAGATAATCATAGCAAATATGCATCCCCAACCCAATGGGTAAATCAGGCCAATCAGTTAATTATGTTTTGGGAAATGCAAATAAAAAATAAGCCACCCGAAAAGATGGTTTATTTTTATCTCGGAAAAGTTAATATTTATTAAGAGCTTCTAATACTTGCGAGTGGGGAGGAGCTCGGCTGCATTTTCCGGGAAGTAGACGCTCTCTTGCGAGGGAATCCACTTAGGAACAAACTCATTGTTTACCACCTTTAAGGCAGTCTCAAAAAATATCCGGCCTAACAAAGGGTTGCACTCTACCGTTGCATTGATTTTTCCATCGATCATGGCCTGAAACGCATCTCGGATGGCATCAATAGAAACAATTTTGATATCTTGGCCGGGTTTTAGTCCATGAGCTTCAATTGCCTTAATCGCTCCAATGGCCATGTCGTCGTTATGTGCATAGAGGGCATCAATTTGGTCACCATACATCTGTAAAAACTCTTCCATTACTTCTTCGCCTTTAGCTCGCGTGAAATCACCGGTTTTGGAGGCAATAATCTTTATCTCTGGGTAGTCTCTAATAATTTCACGGAAGCCATTATAGCGATCGATAGCTGGGGCAGAATCTACCGTCCCAACCAGCTCGACGATATTACCTTTTCCATCTAGCAAATCCACCAGTATCCTGGCAGCATTCCGGCCTTCTTCGGTAAAGTCGGAGCCAATATAGGTGGTATATAGATCTTCGGATACATCTGCCCGCCGGTCAACCAGGATGATCGGTATCCCGGCGTCTTTGGCTTCTTGGAAGACCGATTCCCATCCCGTTTCGATCAGTGGAGAAACACCGATCACATCGACTTGTTGGGCGATAAAAGTGCGGATGGCCTTTATCTGGTTTTCCTGTTTTTGCTGGGCATCTGAAAAGATCAACTCGACTCCCAGACTCTCGGCGGCCTCTTTTATGGATGCAGTATTTCCGGTCCGCCACTCACTTTCGGCGCCTATTTGGGAGTAACCAACCACAAGGTTCGTATAGAGTTTTTTATCAATTTCCGTTTCCGTTGACTGAGGTGCTGAAATATCACCAGATTGGCAAGCAGCTAAAATAAGTATCGTTACGGCAAAAATTATTGTGGAACGGAGTATTTTTCTGTGCTTCATCGCAAACCTATTCTGGGTTGGTGGTAGGCTCAATGTTTTCTTGGAGGGGAATTACAACAGTAACCCTTGTTCCTTCCTGGTATTGGCTCTCAATGGATAATCCGTATTCCTTGCCATAATATAACTTGATGCGTTTATCCACATTGGCCAGACCAAAGCCCTCACCTGTCTGAGAGATTTCATACGATTCATCGCTTAATCGCTCCTGGATTTTAGCCAGCCGATATGGCGTAAAACCAATCCCATTATCCTGGACCTCCAACAATACCTGGTTTGCCCCATTCTTACGCGCCCGAACCCAGATCATGCCGCCATTCCGTTTATTCTTGATGCCATGGTACAGGGCGTTTTCCGCCAATGGCTGCATAGTCAATTTCAAAATCGTGCCATCCAGAATATTTTCGTCCACATCGATCTGAAAATCTAAGATATCCCGATAGCGGATTTTTTGAATCTGCAAATAACTGCGCACATGTTCAATCTCCTGCCGGATAGGAATCCAATCCCTTCCTTTGCTGAGGGCAATGCGGAAGAAACTGGACAGCGATCGAACTATTTCAATAACTTGAGCGTTATTGTTCGTCTCGGCCATCCAAACAATTGTATCCAGCGTGTTGTACAGGAAGTGCGGGTTGATCTGAGCTTGGAGCGCTTTTAATTCCGCTTTTTGTAGATTTTCCTGCTCTTTCACCTTTGAATCGAGCAATTCACGTATCCTGCCGATCATGATATTGAAACTGATCCCCAACTCGGTAATCTCATTGACGTTCTTACTTGTAACAAGAGCCCTAAGATCAATTTTGGTGATGGTAGTTGTTACATCGTGTAATTTTTTGATAGGCTGATAAATGCTGGCAGAAATCAGCCAGGCTGCAAAAACAGAAAACAAAATTGCAATAGGTAACAGAATCAGGTAGGCGCTCATTAATCGGTTGAAAAGAATTTTATTTCTCTGGTATTGCTCGTCGGCTTGATTGATTTCGACGAGCATGTAATCCTGCATGCCTTCTTCGACGACATCCGACACGCCACGGATATTTTCTAGTACCAGCTCATTGTCGGCCACCCGGCTGCCTTGATTGATTTGCTCGCCCATTTTATCGACATACCTGGTGAGCGTATCCATAGTTCTGCGGATCACATCCAATTTAATTCTGGATTTGTCGGAGGTTGCATTAGCCATCATCGAAGCTATCTGTATTTTGGTCTGATTGAGGATTTCATACTGCCTGCCATCCTCAAATTCAGTCTTTCCTGCAACTATGTTCCACATTTCTGTATCGATAGCAGGTTTGATGAAACCGTTTATGTTGTTGGCCGTGGTAATGTTCGTGATGATGGCATCATACTGCCGATTAAACCGCAAAATATTTAATATCATCATGGTGTTGACTGCCACCATTAAAAATATCACTGTTAGCGATGAGATCAGGATTTTGGCCTGGATGGATAAATTGATGCTGGAAAAATAATTAATCATTTTTTCCAAGAATCCAACATGGCTTTTCCTAGCAGCGATTTCGATATTCATGGTGTCACTCTAATTCTTAGAATCTTGAGGCCGTGCGCGGAACTGATGGGGAGAAATGCCAGTCTTCTTTTTGAAGAATGTACTGAAATGATGCGAATCGTGATAACCGCTGCGATACGCTACTTCAGCGACTTTCAGGTTAGTGGTGCGCAGCAATTCTTTGGCATGATCGATTCTCAGATTGTTCAAGTAATCTCTGAAGGACTCCCCAATCTCATGCTTGAATACTGTGCTGAAGTGGCTCGGACTCAGGTTAAATCTCTTTGCAACCTGATTCATCTGCAGCTCTGCTTCACTATAGTGTTCATCTGTGTATGCTTTGGCTTGCTGGATGAGCATGGAACGCAGGTGGTTAGCCTGGTTGTCGCGGAAAATGAGTGCGCTGGAAATGATAGATTGCAATTCCGCTTTTATTTGCTGGAGCGTATTAACACGCTGTAAAATGGCTTCAATTTCTCGAATCTCCGGCACCACCTGGCTGTCGGTGAAATCCAGGTCGCTAACAAATTGTGCGATGGTTAATATAATTTCTAAAAACACATAATGCATCACCAAGTCGGATTGCAATGCTGACTCACAAATTTGTCGCAGGTTGATCTCATAAAAATTATCAAATGAATCGAGATCACCAAATTTCAGGTAGCTTTCGAGTGCCTCGTGGTCAATTTTGACCAGCTCGATGTGTTCATTATTTTCCCGGAATTCAGACAGATGGGATGGCCTGCCTCGATTTTTAATTTTTACCATTGCTTCTGTGAAAGAGCGGTGGATGTCACTGAGGCGCTGCTGCGGACTGCCGGTTTCAATAATTAAGCGGCATACCGGGTCGCTTGCTCCTTCGCTCCGGATTAATTCGGCCCAGAAAATCCCTTCCTGTTTTAACTGCTCTTCATCATCCCCTTTCAGAATCAGAACCAGTTCCTCGATATCTTTTTTGGTCCATAAAATATCGCGATTATTCCCTGCCAGGTTAGAGATTATCCGTTCTAGGTGCTGGTAGACACTGTAGTCAAACGATTGGCTTTCATCACAAAGCTCAATTGAAATTATTAGCACCATGAATTGCTGGGCGACCAGGTTAAGGCCGAATTGTTGACCTTGCTCGATGGCAACCCCAGAAGAAATCCCCCCCATCACCAGGCGGAGCAAAAACTGTTCTCTGCGTAACTGCATATTGGATTCGGCCTGGCTCTTTAGCTGTTTCAGGTCCTCTCGTTCATTTTTTTCTTGATCGAGCTGTAAAGCCGCTTTTTTTAGAACATCCAGGATATCCCCCGAGCTGATTGGTTTCAATAAATAATCAGTGACACCAATTTTTAGGGCAGCCTGGGCATACTCAAATTCATCGTGTCCGCTCAGAACGATGATCTTGACCCAAGGCATATGTTCGCGCACAATTTTGCTTAATTGCAAACCATCCATGAAGGGCATTTTGATGTCTGTGATCAGGACGTCGGGCCTGATTTCTTGAATCAAGGGCAGTGCTATCTCCCCGTCTGGCGCCTCTCCACAAAAAGTAAAGCCCCCTGCTGCCCAATCCACATTGTCGCGAATTCCCTCTCGTGCGACGATTTCATCCTCGACCAAGAATACTTTGTAGCTCACAAAAAAATTATAACATTATCGTAGTAAGATATTTAACATGCGCAGCGAACAAGAAATGCTGGACCTGATCCTCAAGACAGCTCAAGATGACAACCACATCCGGGCAGTTATCATGAATGGCTCGCGGGCCAACCCGAATGCGCCACGCGATATCTTTCAGGATTTTGATATCGTCTATATCGTCACAGATATCGCTCCATATATCCGTAACCTGGAGTGGATCAAGCGTTTTGGCGAGCCTATGATCATCCAATTACCAGACGATATGGGCGAGCCCCCACCGATAAGAGCTGAAGGGTACACTTACCTGATGCAGTTTACCGATGGAAACCGCATTGACCTGGGAGTTTATCCTTTTTCCAGCCTGGATAGCTTACTTCAGGATAGCCAGACGATCATCCTGCTGGACAAAGATGGAATAATCCCGCTCCTACCGCCAGCAGGCGACGCCGGCTATCTCCCCCTTCCACCCACCGCGAAACAGTTTTATGATTGCTGCAACGAGTTTTGGTGGGTATGCCCTTATGTAGCCAAAGGATTGTGGCGGGAACAAATTCTGTATGCCCACTATATGCTGGAAGAAGTCATTCGGACAGAGCTGATGAAAATGCTGGTCTGGTATATTGGCTGCCAGACTGATTTCAAGATTAACCCAGGTAAGTATGGGAAATACTACAACCAGTATTTGACTCCTGAATTGTGGCAGTCATTACTATCCACCTATTCTGATAGTGACTATGCGCAAACCTGGGAGGCATTGTTTGCTATGGGCGAGCTGTTCAGGAATATTGCCACCCAGGTTTCCGTCCACATGGGTTTCTTGTACCCTGCAGAGGAAGATGCCCGGGTCAGCGCCCATTTACGTCATGTGCGGAACCTGTCACGCGACGCCAGCGAGATTTACTGATTCCTCAGCGGAACCCATGGATTTCTCCAACCAGAGGCCGGACCGCTGTAGTCAATAAAGCAAACCGACTAGTTGTTCATACAATCTTATATTAAATTGACTTTTCCTCCTGCTTGGTATAAAATAATTAATACCAGTTAACTGCAGCTCAGGTAATTTTTACTCTGTAGTTAATCTGGCACAGGAGGGATTATGCTTTTAAACGGAAATATTCCTACCGACTCAACGATTCACATCTCCTTGGATAAACCCCATCTCCAACCGGATCAAAAGATGCAATATCGACCGTGGGGAACACGCACGATCAAATTCCACTTCACAACGGAAATCGATCTACCTCGTCTCTCCATCCTACCTAAAAACCGCCTCCAGCAAGATATGGACTTAGGGATTTTCCATGCTTATGCAGACAATGATCCTTCCTTGACCCTAACTTGGGGAGGTGGACACGAACGTGGTCCAAATTTAAAATCTAAAGATGTATTAAGTGCATTTGAAAGCAGTGCCCCACTACAAGCGAACGAGAGCAGCTACGCCTATTTTCAACTAACCCATTCGGGCAATCCGTTACCCGATCAAGCAACCGTCACCTTTACTACTCGTCCAGATGGCACCGAAGAATGGAATCCCAATATCACTGCACTTAATAGGTTTTCAATTCAGCTTGTGCTCCCTACGCACCTGCCACCTGCAGAACAGATCAGCAGAATTATCCCCGATGCTCAAGGAAATAGTTGGTCCGTATATCCTGGGCAATACTTGCCGGCTTATGACTCCCGCTGGTGGCCGGCAAAAGAGATAGTTTACCTGCCTTGCGATCCACCGCCAATCCAGATCAGCATTGTTGGCCGAAAGCTAATTATTCGCTGGAATCTTGGCGACGAACCGATTGCGATCTTAGAAGATTACACGGATCCACCAGTCATGCTGTTAGGTGGGTCAATCGCATTTGATCTGTTTATGTTTGACGAATGCACTTATGTCTTGCGGGTGTGGTTCATGTGGGTAGACAAATTTATTGGTGAAGGACGATTTGTCCACCGCCACGAGATACCAGACGTCGAGCGCTTTGACATGATCATCCGTCGCAAAGATGGCCGGGTAATCCTCGCCTGCACCGACTTGCATTGGCACGAAGTTTGGGCCAGAGTGTTGCCTGGAAAAATCTTGCATGCTACGCTAGGTATGCCTCGCGAAATCGCGCTAAACCTGGCCAGAGAAAAATTGAGTGAGGTGTGGAATGAATTATGGGCCATGCCCGCCAGGCTGAGCAACAAAGGGATAGATCACATCGCACAATCTAATAATAATCCGGTCGAACCTTATATTCGGCGGTTAGCCTCCCGCGAAGCCACCGTCACCTTAAAAGCCACCGGCATGGAAGCACATTTGCCAACATTACACAATGTTGAGCAGCGCCGCCCCGCTGTGATGACGAGCAGTGATGTGCGATTGGGATAATCCATGAAGCGTCAACCAGATATCCGTACACCCGAATGACTACCCAATACGAGGATTTCTACCTCCATGTCGGCTGGCCGGATGAGACTGGGCGTTACCCGGTACAGGTCATCTCATCTCCCTGTGGCGAGACGCTACACCCAGTATGGCAATTAAACACGCTCAACCTACCGGCTTCCAGGAATATCCTGGATTACCTCGAAGATTTGATTGTCGAACCAGAAGAGCTCCAACACCTAGGAATAACGCTCCACGATTTCCTGTTTCCGCCTGAAGTTGCGGATATCTATTCGCGCTGCCGGGAAGGAAAGGATAAATGGGTTCGCATTCGACTGCGGCTGGACCCGGAGGAGCTCAGCTTGCTCCCCTGGGAGTACGCCTATGATCGAAAAACCCGGCAATTCCTGGCATTAGAACGCCAGACCCCAATTGTACGCTACATCGCTGAAGGGTTTGGCCCCGCCACCAATTTGAGCATGCCAAACCCAGTCAAGTTGCTCGTGGTGCTGGCGTCCCCCTCCGATCAACCTGAGCTTAATCAGGAATCCGAAGAAAAGGGCATACGCCAGGCATTGAAGAATATCCCTGCGGAGTTATGCGTGCTGCGCCATGTGACAATTGAAAAATTGCACAACGCATTAGTGGAATTCAAACCTCATATTCTGCATTTTAGCGGCCATGGCGTCATGCAGGACGGTGCAGGTGCACTGGCTTTGGAGAATCCGGCAAATGGCGAAACTGATCCGTTGACTGCCCGCAAGCTGCGCGGCCTTGTGAACAACCTCCAGATTGTCCTTGCGGTACTAAACGCCTGTGAGACAGCCAAGCACAGTACTCGTGATGCCCTGATGGGTGTAGCGCAAGCACTTATCCGCGAGCAAGTACCGGCTGTCATTGCGATGCAATTTGTTATCTCAGAAACCATCGCCTTGTTATTTACCCGCCGTCTTTATGAATTCCTCTTCCGGGGCGAGTCGATCGAAAAAATAGTCACAGAGACGAGGGTTGGAATCGATATCAATTCCCAAGAAGACTGTATTTCCTGGGGTATTCCAGTGCTTTTCTTACGATCAAAAGATGGCTACCTATGGCAGGCGCAAAGACATCAAAAAGGTAGTGGATTAGATTCCCTGGAAATTGAGGATTTACGGGAACACGATATCTTCGCCTTTCCTGCTGTGCCAACGACAGAAAATATTTTGCTCAAGAAAGTATACCGCCAATGGGTAATGGATGTATTGAGCTCCAGCATCCCTAATGCAGAGCGCAAAATTGAGCTCGTCATACAGCAGCGAGATAACGGAACGCACTCAACGGATAATCATCTCACTGCCATATTTGATGGGATGGATGGTTCATTTTTACTTCTTGGCGCGCCGGGATCGGGAAAGACCATCGCTCTCTGCGAGTTGGTGAAGGACTTGATAGATCGCGCTGCCAGAAATGATCGCTATCCATTACCGGTAATCCTGAGGTTGGCGACCTGGCGAACTTCCCCGCATGGCAGCCTGACGAGATGGGTGGATGAACAGATCCGGGCACAGTATGGACTGGGGCAAAACCACCTGAATGAAATAGCCCCTCGCGGCATGATCCTCTTGCTCGATGGGTTGGATGAAGTACGGAGCGAAGATCGAGAGTCCTGCGTTCATGCGATTAATGAGTTTTGCAAATCAAATGGTTGGGTGAATTTAGTCGTAACCTGTCGGGAGTATGATTACGACGAGCTACTGGCATTAAAATCTGGGCTCACGATCCCCAAAAATCAAGTGATTACGATATCTGCCCTGGAAACGCAACGCATCGAAAATTTTCTTTTACGCCTGGACCGCGTGGGGGTCGATGTATCCTATTTATTTGACCTGCTCCAGAGCGAATCAACCCCTCTGATGACTAATGTCATCTTACAAACATATGAAGGCCGCAACGAGAAAGAATACGGAAATGTAAATGTCACTGAAATCTGGCGCAACTATGTAAAGCGGAAATTTGATGATGAAGAATTCCGCTGCGAGCGCGCCGGTACTCAGATCGAACACGAGGTCCGGCAAACGCACGCCTGGCTGAAATGGCTTGCGATTCAATTGCAAAGCTTCACAAAAGATCGGCACCGCTTATTTCTAGAAGAGATGCAACCCCAATGGCTCTCACGGTCTGGATTGGCCTGGTTTTATCTGACAACATTCTTCACGATCTTTCTGCCGACCCTCGCCATTAGTATTTTCGCTTTCCGCTCCGCTGTCCCGATTTTTTACGGAAATATTCAGGGGGAAAATTTCATGAGCGATTTCCTGCTCATAGCTGCCCCACTCGGTGCATGTTGGATAACAGCATTTATCTGGATCATCTCCAGGCGCGCGAAAAGCTATCGTGGTCCAGTCATCCTTGGATTACTCTCCGGCATAACATTCGGAACGATGGTCTGGATTCCCTATCGGGATATGCCGATCTTGGCAGTAACTGGTGGACTTATTGCAGTAATGGTGGTGACGATCCTGGCTCGAATGGTAATTAAGATTCTGGGATTCAGTCAGCAAGATATTACTTGTGTAAAATCAAGGCGATGGGATTGGCGCAAAGCCATCGGTGGTATGGCAATCGGCATCGTGTTTATCACAACAATTGGGCTGGTTAGCGATATTGCGCGTTCGATTGTCATGGACCGCCTTGGGCTGTGGAGCGCATTTAGCAAGTCTTTTTCCCTAAATTCGGTAGTCTGGTGGAACTGGGGGCTCCCCGGATTACTTAGCATGAGTTTATTCTTTTTCTTTTTACTCGGACGCGGATGGGGCGTACTTGCGCTGCGTGAAGAGGTCGATAAACCCAATCAGGGAATTATTGACTCGGGTAAGACCGGGTTGATCGTTGGGTTGATTGGGTTATTGGCAGGCATCATCTTTAGTCTTGCAATCGGAATCCCCTGTTACCTGGGTTTAGGTTGGAATATTTCCAGTGGAATCTGTATTGCCGGCAATCCATCTTCATTATTCAGCGGTCTTGGCTTTGGCATCGCGTATGGCCTGATCCTGGGATTGACTTTTGGCCAGATCTTCGGTGGCTTTGCCTGGATCAGGCATTATATCCTGCGCTGGCTGCTGCATTTCAGCGCTATCCATCTGCCCTGGCGGCTGACGCGCTTCCTGCGCTTTGCAGCCAAACTTAACCTTCTTCGCAGGGTAGGGGGTGGTTACGAATTCATCGACCAGGAACTGCAGCATTATTTCGAAATCTCCTGAGGAAACAACCGTGCTTTACGGTAAAATCAGCGTAGAATTCCTGACACAAACAACACTACACAGAGGAGACCCATATGACCGCGATCATCGCAATTGAAGGCATTGGCGAAAAGTATGCTGCTGTGTTCAAGGGAATTGGTATCGCCACCGTAGAAGCGCTTCTCAAGGCTGGCGCGACACCCAAAGGTCGCCAGGAAATTGCCGAGAAGACTGGTCTGAGCGACACATTGGTGCTCGAATGGACCAATCGCGCCGACCTTTTCCGTATCAAAGGCGTAGCTGAAGAATATTCAGACCTGCTTGAAGCGTCTGGCGTAGATACCGTCGTAGAGCTGGCGCAACGAAATGCCGAGCACCTGTTTCAGAAAATGTTGGCTACCAACGAAGAAAAGAAGAAGGTGAGTAAGCTTCCGACCCAGGGACAGGTTGCTGATTGGATCGAGCAAGCCAAGGCATTGCCCCGCATAATGACTTATTGACTTAAATCCAACCGCTGCTCTATCCACCGGATGAACATTGCCAGGCCAAGCGTCATTACAAGGTAGAGCATGGCCACTACAGAGTAAGTCTCGAAGAATTTAAACGTCGAGGCTGAATACACTTTGCCCAGCTGGGTGATGTCTTGTACACCTAAAACAGACACCAGGGCTGAGTCTTTCAGCATGGCAATGAATTCGTTGCCCAATGCCGGGAGGACATTGCGCACGGCTTGCGGCAGCAAGATAAAGCGCATTACTTGCCAGTAGCTAGCGCCTTCAGTTTGCGCAGCTTCCTTCTGCTCTTTTTCGATCGACTCAATCCCAGCCCTAAATATCTCAGAGATAAAGGCGCTGTAACCAATCGATAAAGCCAGGATAGCCCTTGCGGTGAAGTCCACCTGGCGGATGTTTAATTCCTGGATCAAGCCACGCTCGATCAGGGGCCCGCCAAGCCAGTTCACCCCATCCACCAGCGCTGGTGCTCCCACGAAGGAGATGAAGTACAACAACACCAGCATGGGTATTCCCCGCAGCACTTCCACAAAAAAAGAAGAGATTTCCTGCAGGATGCGGCTCTGGGAAACGCGCATCAACATCCACAGCATACCCAGCAGCATGGCGATAATGTAGGCGATCAATGAGACGAAAACCGTCGTCCACAGACCTTGCCGCACTGCAGCAAAGATGACTTTGTAATTCTCGTTGGTGGAGAATGTCCAGAAAGCCAGAACGGCAAACAGCAGCGCTACCAATAACCAGTAAGGCAGGCGCGACAGTCTGTCGGTTGCCGGAAGCATGTGGGATCGAATGCCGGAAGGTGTAGTGCCAGGGTTGTGAGCGGCGCTCAAGAGCAGCTCCCTCGGAGATCGATAATGAATAAAAAAATCCCCGGCAGGAAAGGCTGATTGCGAGCCGATTGACCTGCCGGGGACTATGCACTACTGTGCGCTGGGATCGTAAAGGAAGAACCAGCGCGTGTTCAAGTGATCCAGGAAGCCATCTTCTTTCATGCTCTGGATGGCGGCATTGAACGGTGAAACGAGGTCGGACTCCGGTGTAAATATGAAGCCAAATTCCTCGCTCCCCAGCGGATCGCCGACCAGCTTGAGCTCATCCGGATTGGCGCCGATGTAGCCTTTGCTGGATGCCGCATCCATCAACACCATGTCCACATCCCCAGCGATCAAAGCTTGCACCGCTGCCCCGAAGTTCTCGAACAGCTTGATGCGCGGATTGGCTTCATCGCCGTCCAGCACTTCGTACACCGCCGTGTAGAAGTTGGTCGTGCCGGTCTGCGAGCCGATCAACAGATCGGGATTGGCGCCGAATTCCGCTGCTGTTGTGAAGCGGTCTTCGTCCGCCCGCACCAGCATGAACTGCTGCGAGAGCATGTACGGGTCCGAGAAGTCTACTTCCTGCTTGCGCTCATCGGTGATCGTGATCCCGTCCATCCCGATATCAAACTGGCCTTCCTTCACCGCCGCAATCATCGTATCCCAGGCGGTCACCTGCCAATCTACCTGGCAGTTCAGCCGGCGGCAGATCTCGTTTACCGCATCATACTCCCAGCCCACTGCTTCACCCGTCAGGGGATCGACGAAGTTGAGCGGCGTGTAATCATTGCCAGTCACCGCCACTACCGTGCGACCTTCCAGGTCCGGCAGGCGCAGAGTTTTGGCAACTTCTGCTCCCGCTACTGGCTCGGCCGGTTCCGGCATGGGTGGCTCGGTGGGTACAACGGTTGGTTCAGGCGCCGCTGGCGGTTCTGTAGCAACCTCAACCGGTGCCGTTGTGGGCTCGGCTGTGGGCACATCGCTGGGTAGTACTGCTGCTTCTGGTGTAGCAGCTTCCTCGGTGCCGCAGGCAGCCAGGATCAAAGATATTAAGACAATCAAGAATAAAAGTTTACCTTTCATTACATTTCTTCCTTTCAAGAATATTCTCCTGGTTACTGCCAGTGATCGCACGACCCACCGTTGATCTCCCCTGGCAGCCTGGGGTGAGTATAGCATAGATGGAAGCGCCGGACAAGAAAATGCGGAATGCAGGTATAATCGAAAATCAAGTATTTAGCGGCTGCAGCTTGCCGATTGGCAGCGCCAATCTCACCTCCTGGAGGATTAAACATGGAAGAAGTCTCTGTGAAAATAATACTGGCCAAATTCGACAGCGAAGACAAGGCCGGAAAAGCCCTTAAATCTTTACGCGCCGGTGGTAAAGGGAAGTTTGATATTAATAACGCCGCAGTAATTAAGAAAGAAGAACAGGGAAAACTGCGCATCCGGGAGGATGGCGACGCGGATGGGGGTGAAGGTACTGGAGTTGGCGCCCTGGTCGGCGGTACAATCGGTCTCATCGTCGGTCCTTTAGGAGTTGTAGCGGGCGGCGCGATTGGCGCAGCGGTCAGCGGATTGGTGTCCAAGTATCGCGACTCCGGGCTGCGCGACGAGCGCCTGGAGCAGATCGGCGCCGATTTACAGCCGGGTACATCGATTCTCATCGCGGTGGTAGAGTATTTATGGGAAGAAGAAGTCACTCAGATCCTCAAGGATGCCGGTGGCCAGGTCGACACATCCTTGCTACCCAGTGACATGCTGGCTCGCATGAATGAGTCAGCCAACATGCAAGGACCCAACTTAATCGTGACGCCTTCGCGCCCGGAAGAAATTAATACACGCCTGCGTTCCGGGGCTTAGCCCAAGGACTCATCGCTTTTTAAGATCAATTCCCGGCATTTGCCTGCTCATCCAACAAGGCGAGAAAATGCTGGTAGAGCTGTTCTGCATCTGCAGGGTCGTCCCCGATCGCTGTTACGCCTAAACGTCCTTCCGAGCCGACGCTGCTCAGCATGTGCATAACAATCCCCCGCTGGCAGGTCTGATCGAACTGCAGGCGATGCTTGCTTACCAGGTCAAATAAATCCTCAGTTGTAAAGGCTCGATACACCTCTGATTCAACGTGGTCGCTGGCTACGTAGCATTTCTCCTGGCCAATATGAGTTGTGAACTTACCTGTCTCGGGATGGTAAATCCCGTCTGTCAGGTATTGCAGGGTAAGGAAAGGATGAGTCGTGCCCCCTTTCCGCAAATTGACTTCGATGGCATAAGGCTCCCATTCACCCCCTGGCGAACGAACGACGATGAAATCTACGGCAAATCTGCCAACGATCCCTTCTCGGGCAAAACGTTCGCCAATCTTTTTGGCTTCGCGCATGATCTGCGGTGCATACTCACTGCTCGCCGGAAAACGAGCCCCCAGATAGCTCTGTCCACTGGGTCCCCCCAGGATCTGGTCGTGAGTTGATAGCTGCTCTACTTCACCCAAAGGCGATACACGTAACTGAGCGCTTGGGCTGCGCACCTCCACGCCCGAGATCATCTCCTCGACAATCCCGCCCTGTTTCTCCAGCATACCCTTATACCAATCGTATGTCAGGTTTGCCACCTCGAACCCCATGCCGCGCACTCGCTCCTGAAGCTGTCGAACTTCATCCGTTGAGCCGGCTGCAGGCAACCCTGAAAGCTCGATTACCGCGTTGCCCATCCCTGAAACGCCATCGTTTAACTTAATGATCGCCCGGGTCATCCCTGGTCGTCTGCTGCGCATGCGTGCCAAAGCCGCCACAACTTCGTCTTCGCTGAACAAGTTCTCATACCCCAACGGATGAAGTACTTCTTCTTCAGCAAAAATCCTACGGCAGCCGCTTTTAGTGCCAAAAGCAAAAAAGCGCGGATCGGCGGCGTACATCGGGATGCCAAGACGGATGGCCAACTCACGCTCCAGGTCCGTGGTGATAAAGGGCACCAGATGGACCCTGTTCATATCCCCAATCAGGCTCTGGATGTGCCGGATCAACCCTGGACGCTCCAGAATCTTATTGACCAACGGCTTAGCGGATGAATCCTCAGGAGAAACCAGCAGCAACCGCTTGCGCGCATGACAGGCCACCACACTGGGCACCATCTGCAGGTAATATTCGACAATTCCGGGATTGATCGGCTGGGAAGTAATATAGATCATGCGGATATTCGGCTGGCGCAGCAGAAAAAGCATGAAGAGAAAGCGCTCTTCGTAAGCTTGTTGGATGGCTGCGCCTAATTTGACATCGACGGTTAAGGATGGCAGGACAACAATGGTATTTCCCTCTTCAATCGGTCCGCCGGGATCTGTCCTGCCGATCATTTCCCACAGAGGCACCAGTTTTTTCTGGAGTTGCTCGAATTGTTCTTGAATCTCGCTGCTGGTAAGCTCACTGCTGCCCATATTCACTCCCTTATTGTGGATATAACCCACCTATTTTATCATAGCCATTTCAGGTTGCCTGCCGGCAGATTCACAACACGTTCCCACAGCCATTAGAGAATGCACCCCAGGATCATAAAAACCGAATAAAATATGGCCATAAGGAGCAACTACATATGGCTACCATTCCTGAAGAATATCTTGATCTATTTGAAAAACGTGCTTTTGCTCACCTGGCAACCCTGATGGAAGACGGCAGTCCCCAGGTTACACCGGTATGGATTGACTTCGACGGTACTTACATCATGGTAAACAGTGCCCGCGGGCGCGTAAAGGATCGCAATATGCGCCGGGATCCCCGCGTAGCGATCGAGATAATCGACCCCGACGACCCCTACCGTTATTTCCAGGTGCAGGGAAAAGTGGTCGATATCACCGAAGAAGGCGCTGCCGACCACATCGATAAAATGGCGCAAAAATACATGGGCAAAGAACGCTATCCCTATCACCGTCCGGATGAAACCCGGGTACTGTATAAAGTATTGCCAGAAAAGATCATCCGCTGATTGAGAGAAAGGCTGGCATGGCATCCATGTTTGAGCTATCGATTCAGGAAATTCAAGCCAAACTGACCTCCGGTGAGCTGACCTCTCGCCGGTTGGTAGAGTACTACCTTGATCGCATCCAATCCATCGATCAAAGCGGACCGAAACTGAATGCGATTATCGAAGTCAACCCGGATGCCCTCAGTATCGCTGACCAGAAGGATGTAGAACGCTCACAAGGTACTCTTCGTGGGCCGCTCCACGGTGTGCCCATCGTTCTCAAAGACAACATCGATACCCACGATCGCATGGTTACCACAGCCGGTTCCCTGGCTCTGGAAGGCTCAATCGCCCAGCAAGACGCTTTCCTGGTTGAGAAGCTGCGCCAGGCGGGCGCCATCCTGCTCGCCAAGGCAAACCTGAGCGAATGGGCAAACTTTCGCTCTACCCATTCCTCCAGCGGCTGGAGCAGTCGCGGCGGACAAACACGGAATCCGTATGCATTAGATCGCTCTCCCTGCGGCTCCAGCTCTGGCTCTGCGGTTGCCGTGGCTGCGGATCTGTGTGCCGGCGCCGTTGGCACCGAGACCGATGGATCGATTACCTGCCCCGCATCCGTCAACGGTATTGTGGGCATCAAGCCCACGCTTGGCTTGATCAGCCGCTCAGGCGTCATTCCAATTGCTCACAGCCAGGATACTGCCGGCCCTATGGCGCGCAGCGTGGCGGATGCCGCAATCCTGTTGGGCTGCATGGTTGGTATGCATCCACTCGATCCAGTGACCCGGGAGAGTGAAAGCCGATTCTATTCTGACTATACGCAATTCCTGGCAGTAGACGGACTCAAAGATGCACGCATCGGGGTGGCGCGTAATTTCTTCGGCAGCGATGCCCGTTACGACGCACTCGTGGAAGCCGCTATCACTCTGATGGAATCTCTAGGCGCCGAAATCGTCGATCCCGCCGATATCCCAACTGCCGGGAAATGGGATAAAACCGAAATCGAAGTCCTGCTGTATGAGTTCAAAGCCGATTTGAACGCCTATCTGGGCGGGCTACCTGCAGAGGCCAAGGTGCACAGCATGCAAGAAGTAATTGAATTCAACGAGCTGAATAAAGAACGGGTTATGCCGATCTTTGGGCAGGAGCGCATGCTGCAAGCGCAGGAAAAAGGGCCATTAACCCACAAACGATATCTCAATGCACTTGCCAAAAACCAGCGCCTGGCGCGTGCCGATGGGATTGATGCCGTCTTATTCAAGTACAATCTGGATGCTCTGATTGCCCCCACAGGTCCAATCGCCTGGATGATCGATTGGGTCAACGGCGACCAGATTTCCGGCCCGGATACGACCTCGGTTGCAGCCGTAGCCGGTTACCCGCATATCACAGTCCCGCTGGGATATGTGTGCGATCTACCAGTAGGTCTGTCTTTCATCGGAACAGCCTGGCAAGAGCCACGAATCATCCGACTGGCCTACGCATACGAGCAGGCCAGCCGCAAAAGAATACCACCAAAATTTCCGACGACCGTTACTCCAGCAGCCTTTCGATAGTGGCTAAGCCTTCGCGGAAATCGTTGCCCAGATAGAAGCCCGGCATGCGCAGACGCCACTCCGGCTGCAAGGCATAAATTCTCCCGCCGTACCCCACCACCGGTCGACCACTCTGCGCAGCTTCGGGTAAGTACTGCGGCCAGTTCAACAGCTCGTTAGCCACATTTTCCAACATTGCCACCAAGATCACCATCGGCGGATTGAGGTCGCGGACAAAATTGGCCAGTTCCTGCATGGGGACGGCCTGGCCCAAATATGCGATTGGCCAACCCCGCCTGCGCAGAAGTGCTCCCAGGATCAACAGACTGCCTTCGTGCCATTCATTAGGCCCGCAAGCCATCACTATGGGTGATTTGGCGCGTGGCGGGGGTCCGCTCATCATCCACATAAGCAGCCGCTGGCGCAAGTAGTTGGTTGCCATATGCTCGGTGGCTATGGAGGCCTGCCCGCTGATCCAGGCATCTCCAAAATGGGCAATCGACGGGCCAATAACATCCAAGATCAATTTCTCTGGCGAAGAAGATGCCAAAGCGTCGCCCAGCACCATATCCGCCCCCATCAAATCACGCCGCATAAGCACATCCACCAGGTTCTGTTGATACATTTGTAAATGGTCTGCCGGTTGAGATTGATAAGTAGCCTCCTCGATCTGGTAATCCGTAGCTACCTGAAGAAGATGCCCGGTGGTTTCCTGATGGCGCAGTGCATTGATTGCCTGAGCGGTCTGCATGCCTTCACCGATGCGATCCTTCACCCAATGCAGGCGCATCACATCCCGTTCCGAGTACAGTCGGTGACCGCCGGCGGTGCGTTCGGATTCGGGGAAATCATAGCGCCGCTCCCAGGCTCGCAGAGTAGCCATGGATACGCCTGTCATACGCGCTACAACCCCAATATTGTAAAGCGGCTCGTGGTTTCCAACTTTTACGTCTGGTAATGGACTCATCTTGCTATTCCTGGTTTAATGTAATTTACGTCATCTCTTGGATAAATATTGTATAGGTAAAATTTATCACAGGACAAAATATTTGTCAAGATATGTTTAGTTTATTTGTACAACATCTTGACAATTTTAAGTATTTTCGCTAAAATAGATTTATCAGTTAAAATTGAACTACCCGTGCAGGAGGCAACATGATCGTTATTACCGGTGCATCCGGCTATCTTGGCAGTCACATCACCCGCAGGTTGGTGTCTGATGGGAAATCCGTCCGAGCTCTCGTTCATAATCGCCAGCGTGCCCAATCCGAAGGACGTTTGAAATCGTTGGATGTGGAGCTGGTCGAGGCGGATGTAACGCGCCCGGAGACCTTGAAAGCGGCACTCGACGGGGCAACTGCGGTCATTCACACCGTGGCCATTGCAATAGAAAAAGGCAATAAGACCTATGAAGCTATTAACTACCAGGGAACCGTCAACCTGGTGGAAGCAGCCAAGAGTGCTGGCTTAAGCCGGTTCATCAATATCTCACAACTGGGTGCTGCCCCTCAACTTCCGTATCGCTTCCTGGCATCTAAGGGTAAAGCCCAGGAATACGTGGCCGCATCTGGCCTGGATTGGACCGCGCTGCGTCCTTGTGTCATTTGGGGCCCCGAAGATGAATTTGCGAACACATTCGCCCGGCTGGTGCCGCTTACCCCCTTCATATTTCCTATCATCGGCGATGAAAACTCCCTTTTCCAGCCTGTATGGGTTGAGGATGTGGCGACCAGTGTAGCAAAAGCACTCGACGACCCGCTCACAATTGGCAAGGAGTACGAGCTCGGCGGACCGGAAATTATCACTTTGGAGGAGATTGAGCGTCGGACTCTGGCAGCCATCAATGCAAAGCGGAAAATGGTCCACTTTCCCATGGGGCTTATCAAAGTTGCTGTAAGCCTGATGGAGGCGTTGCTCCCCGCCCCACCGGTAACCCACAGTTTGTTAGAGTTGCTCATGGTAAGCAATGTGACGACTGACAACGCAATCCACAAATTTGTCCCACAGCCTCGGCCATTCTCCGTCGAGAATATCTCCAAATACATGAATAATTTCACCGTTTCTGAGACCATCAACCAGTTTTTAGGGAAGGCTTAATCATGAAAATCGGGATCATCGGCAGTGGCTTTGTGGGCTCAACTGCCGCCTACGCCATGGTGATGCGCGGTGTGGGTCGGGAAATTGTGTTGGTTGATCTGAACCGCCAACGCGCCGATGCGGAAGCATCCGACTTACTCCACGCCGTACCATTTGCCCACCCCATGGAAGTCCATGCCGGTGATTATTCCGACCTGGATGGCGCTAAGGTGGTTATCTTGACCGCCGGAGTGAGCCAGAAGCCGGGCGAGACCCGCCTGGAGCTGCTGGAGCGCAACGCCCGCGTCTTTGAGCAGATTGTTCCCAAGGTATTGGAAAATGCACCGGATACCATTCTGCTGGTTGCAACCAATCCAGTAGACGTTATGACCCACCTGGCAGCCTATTATGCTCGCCGCCTTGGCGTGCCTTCCAGCCGGGTGATCGGCTCCGGAACATCGCTGGATACCGCCCGCTTTCGGTCACTGCTTGGGCAGCGGCTGATAGTCGACCCGCAGCACATCCACGCATACGTTTTGGGCGAGCATGGCGATTCAGAAGTCCTCACCTGGTCGATGGTAAGTGTTGGTGGATTGCCTTTAGATGATTTTTGTGAAGCCCTTAATCTCTCAGTTTGCTCAGAAGACCGCATGCTGATCGACAACCTGGTGCGCCGCGCAGCATATCAAATAATAGAAGGCAAAGGCTCGACATATTATGGCATTGGCAGCGCACTGGCCCGCATTTGTGAGGTAATTTTGCGCGACCAGGACGCAATCCTGACCCTGTGCACACCGCTTGAGGAAGTTGAGAGCGTCAAGGACGTTACCATTTCGATGCCACACCTGGTAGGCGGCACGGGCATCCTGGCCACTCTTCACCCAAAATTGGATAGTGTCGAGCACCAGGCGCTTCAGGCCAGCGCGGCTTTGATCCGCAGCCAGATCAGCCAGCTAGGCATAGGATAACCTCTTTATTTATGGAATCATTTGACCGGCCCACCGCAATCTGGTGGCTGCGGCGCGATCTTCGGCTGCAGGATAACCAGGCTTTGCTAGCTGCATTGGAATATTCCAGCCAGGTCCTCCCTGTGTTTATTCTGGATCAACGGCTGATTGACTCCCGCTACAGCGGTGAAAAACGGCTGGCTTTTCTCTTTGCTGCCCTTCACAGCCTCAATAGCGAGCTGCAGGAGCGTGGCAGCCGTTTGATCCTGCGCCAGGGAAATCCTCTAGCCGAACTGCAGAAATTGCTAGATGAGACCGGCGCGTCCAGGATCTTTGCCGAGCCGGATTACTCCCCCTTTGCCATGCAGCGGGATGGAGAGATTTCCCGGCATCTTACGATTAGCTGGGTCGGCAGTCCGGCCATCCTGCCGCCTGAATTCGTGCTTAAGCCCAACGGAGAACCATACACCGTATTCACCCCGTTCAGCCGGGCCTGGAAAATGCAGTTTCCCTCAGGGGGTACGAAACCCAAACCACCTCCAGAGCGCATCTCCACACCTGGTAATATCTATTCTCTCTCATTACCGCTCGAACCTTCCCTACCGAAGACTGTGCCATTCCCCGCTACTACCCAGGAAGCACTTCGCCGCATGGAGCGGTTTACAAACACCAACCATGGGGGCATCTTCCAATATGCTGCGGGACGAAACCGGCAGGATCTGGATGGCACCTCTAAGATTTCCCCTTACTTGAGATTTGGCCTGCTCTCTGCTCGGCAAGCTGCCGAAGCAGCACAACAGGCCATCCTATTTGCAGCGGATCAAGAGGCGCGTCAAGGAGCCGAGACCTGGCTCAACGAACTCATCTGGCGAGATTTTTACATCCATATTCTTTATCATCACCCTCGCCTGCGGAGAGAAAATTTTCGCCTGCCTCATGTTCGCTGGCAGAACCGACCCGATCATTTCCAGGCATGGAGCAGCGGGCAGACTGGATATCCCATCGTGGACGCCTCGATGCACCAGCTGGTTGAAAGTGGCTGGATGCACAACCGCTCTCGTATGATCGTAGCCTCCTTCCTTACCAAGGACTTACTGGTGGACTGGCGCCTGGGCGAGCAGTTTTTTATGCAGCATCTTATCGATGGCGACCCGGCTGCCAATAATGGCGGCTGGCAGTGGACCGCCGGCACGGGGACCGACGCGGCGCCTTATTTCCGCATCTTCAATCCGGTCACTCA
>Ga0209492_1000169_pt1 | contig 21299 bp, 34 predicted proteins | sample PPLLak12cMay2015_FD_187253 | JGI IMG/M metagenome (GOLD analysis project Ga0209492, IMG submission 187253) | Freshwater sediment microbial communities from Prairie Pothole Lake near Jamestown, North Dakota, USA - PPLs Lake P7 Core (1) Depth... | ecosystem: Environmental > Aquatic > Freshwater >... | reverse complement strand
CAGTCCACAAAATGGCTCTACCAGATATTAAATCTTGGTCAACTGAATAAATTTCACCAGTATCTTCATCTACTAATTCTTTTGGTCCCGCTTTTAAGATAACCATTGATACAACTTCTGGATTTTTGATATAAATATCAAAGAAGTTTTGACATTTTTGGTATCTCATACAAGATCCACCTAGTGAACCATTAGAAGGAGATTCGTAATTAACTAAATAATACCATTTTTTAATAACATCACCACTAACAATCTCAAATCTACTAAATACATTCTTTCTCAATTGCATTTGTGACTTATATTTATCAACAAAATCCTCAACATCTTTAGGAGTAAATTTAACACCTGCAGTAGTTAATATTTTAGTTACAAATTTACCTACTTTAAAATCGGTTGATTTATAATCTTCTAATTTTTCAACCAACCAACTCTTTTTAAGAAAAATATTTCCACCACTCCATCTAAAATGTACTATTTTATCAACACCACTAATATCGAATGATGGTTGTATTTTTCTTAGTTCTTCAAGTGTTAATTCATGTACTATCTCACCCTCACAACCAACAGGAGGTGTACGAATATCACCTATTGGATAAGTATCATTCGTTTTTGCATCATAAGATAAACTTTCATAAGAACCTCTACTAATAACCTTATATTTAAGATTCTTTATCTTATCATCAGGAATAAAAGTGATATAATCGTTCTTTTCAGTATTAATATCAATATAATTTGTATTAATATCAATATCTTTATTAACTAATTTTTTTAACTCATCACTAATTGGTGATTTTATTTTATCCAAAATTGTTTTGAAGTTAGGTAAATATTGTATATTTGCTTCAAGTAGTAATGTTAAATTACTTTCATTTATAAACTCTAAATAACTATTAATTATATTCTTCATATAATATATATTAAAAAAAACTTATGGAAAACTCAAAATATAAAGGACATTTAATTGAAATATCACCAGAATGGGAAGAAGTTAATTTGTTTCTAATAACTGAAAGTACTTCAGATTTTAGAAAAAATGTAAAATCATCACCTTTGTTTTTATTTATATATGAGAATGATATTTATATTGGGATTTGTGATTATGAATTCCATTTCTTAGAAAATTTTGAGGATTTTACTTTAGATAATCAAATTATTTTTAATTCATTCTTTCCAGGTAAAATGGAATTTGATTATTTAAAAGGAATGAATCCAACTTTCTATAAGTTAGATTATCAAGAAACACTAAAAGGTGATTTAGATGAATTTAGTGAGTATGAATTAGATTTATTGAAAGAATGGAATAGAGAATTAAGTGTTATTAAATTACTTTCCTAAAATAAGGTCAATCTTAGTATCTCTAATAATAAAAATACTCTCATTATACATTTTCTCTATATAATACATAGGATCCATATCATAAAATTGCATATCTTGTATTTGTTCTCTTGTTATTCCAACAGGAATACCTTTATAAATTAGTTCATTATCTTTAAATTCTATATCCATAAAATTTATATAAAATAGTTTAAATAAGTTATTATATTTTAAATAATTAGTTGTATATTTGTACTCTAATTAAAAACAATAGAAATTATGAAAATATTAGACTTGACTGACCAGGAAAAAGTAGGAGATTTAAATCTTAAATATAAGATTTCAAGATTCCCTGATGGCCAACAATCAATCAATCTTGAGTTTACTCATTTTAATGATGAAGTAACAATTAACTCAAGACTTAATGACTTCAAAGACTTAGAAGTTATTTTATGTGCAACTGCCGCTCTTAGAAATTTAGGAGTAAAAACTATTCACCTTTATGTACCTTACTTCTTAGGGGCTCGTTCTGATAGACAATTTACCGAAGGTGGTATCAACTATCTTAAAGATGTTATCTGTCCTATTATCAACTCACAAGACTTTGAAAGTGTAACTATTTTAGATGCACACTCTGATGTACTTGAAGCCTGTATCAAAAATTATAAAAAAGTAGATAATATCAAATTGGTTAAGTTCGCTTTAACTGATATTGATAATACAAACTCAGCAAAAGAAAAATTATACTTAGTATCACCTGATGCAGGAGCACTTAAAAAAGTATATCATGTAGCAGAACACTTTGGTATCGATCAAATAGTAATTGCAAATAAACATAGAGATATTAAAACTGGTAAAATCACTCATACTGAAGTACCTGGACTTAATCAAGAACCTGGTAGAAGAAACTTTGTAATTGTTGATGATATTTGTGATGGTGGTAGAACTTTCTTAGAAATTGCAAAAACAATCAGAAAAGAAAGAGAAGATTCTGTCTTTAATGACAAAATCTATTTAGTAGTTACTCATGGAATTTTCTCTGCAGGATTCAATGAATTAAAAAACTGGATTGATGGTATTTATTGTACCAACTCAGTAAAAGATGTAGATAATGAATTAGTAAAACAACTTAATATATTTTAATATGGACTTTTTAGAAATTTATTGGACCGATGTTTATAAAACAGGTCACAAACCAATGTTACCAACAGGAAGTACTCTAATGTACTCAAATAATACACCAAGAAGTGGAAAATATAGTAATTCTCCTAATAATGGTGAGATTGTAGTATTTGGTCAACAAATGTTGGTTAGAAAAATGAAAAAAGATTGGGATAATAACTTTTTCAATAGACCTGTTGAAGATATTATTTTATTTGGTGAAGATATGACTACTATGTTAGGACTATCAACTCCTTATGATATTTCACATATCGTTGCTTTACATAAACTAGGATACCTTCCTGTTAGAATTAAAGCAATGGAAGAAGGTTCTGTAGTTCCTTATAAAATTCCTTCATTTACAATTGTTAATACACAACCACTTGATGGTACAATTGTTGACTGGTTAGTTAATTATTTAGAAACTATTTTATCTGCAGAATCTTGGCAAGCTCCAACATCAGCAACTTTTGTTCGTTCTTTAAGAAAATTGGGTAAAGAGTTTATTATGAAAACTAATCCTGAAGCGATTGGTTTCTTAGATTACCAATTTCATGATTTCTCAATGAGAGGAATGGGTGGTAAATCTGCAATTGTAAATTCTGGATTAGGATTTGCAACAGGATCTAGAGGATCTGATACACTACCTGTAATTCCAGCAGCAAGAATGTATTATGATGAAATTGAACCTTGTATCAACTCTGTAATTGCATCTGAACATGCTATTATGTGTTCATTAACTGGTTTCTTTATGCAAAATTCAAATGGAGATTGGGATAAAGTAGCAGATTTTGAATATGAAATGTTTGTTTACTTATTGAAAAAATTCCCAAGTGGTATTCTTTCTTTAGTAATGGATACATTCGATTTGTGGAGAGCAATCACTGAATATTGTGTTAAAGCAAAAGACTTAATTATGTCTCGTGATGGTAAATTAGTAATTAGACCTGACTCTGGGGATCCTTTTGATATTCTTTGTGGAAATGATAAATTCTCTAAAGAAGAATATGATAACGCAATTGATAAACACAAACACTTTGCAGAAACTAAAGGTGTTATTGAATTACTTTGGGATGTATTTGGAGGAACTACTTCATCTACAGGATACAAAGTATTAGATTCTCATATTGGTGCAATCTATGGTGATAGTATTAACTATGATAGAGCACAAAGAATATTTGAAAGATTAGAAGCCAAAGGATTCGCATCTACAAATATTGTTTTAGGAATAGGATCATTTTCTCTAACTATGGTTACCCGTGATACACATGGTTCTGCACAAAAGGCAACCTATATTGAAATTGGAAAAACAGGTATTGAAATTTTTAAAGACCCAATTACAGATGATGGTGTTAAAAAATCAGCAAAAGGTCTCTTAAAAGTATATAAAGATGAAAATAACAATATATGTTTAAAAGATCAATGTACTTGGAAGGAAGAAGGTCAAGGACTTTTACAAGTAATTTTCGAAGATGGTAACTTCTATAATCCAACAACTCTTACTAAAATTAGAGAAAAACTAAATAATTAAAGAAGAGGTGTCATAAGTATTTATATATAATAATAAATAAGTAGAGATATGACATATGAGGAAAAATTCTTAGAAAGAGCTATAATCAAATTTGGTAATAAATTTGATTATAGCTCTTTTGTTTATGTAAATGCAAAAACAAAAGGTATTATAATATGTCCAGAACATGGTGAATTTCTAAAAACCCCAGAAAAACACATATCTAAATACTCTAATGGATGTAATAAATGTTATTACGATAAATGTAGAAATACTAAAAGAGAAAAATATGATTCACCACCAAGAATTACCAAAGAAAAGTTATTAGAAAGAATTAATATACAATTCGGTAATAAATTTTTATATAATTTAGATAACTATAATGGTATTGTATCAAATAATATAGAAATTACTTGCCCGGAACATGGAAAATTTTATATGACACCAAGAGCACATCTTTTAAGTATAAGTGGTTGTATAAAATGTAGTGATATTATAAGAAAAAAATCAAAAACTAACTCATATGAAGATTCAATAGAAGTTGTTGAGAAAATACATAATAATAAATATATTTATCCAATGGAAAATAAAGATATTTATATAAATAAGAAAACTAAAATAAAAATAATATGTCCAGAACATGGTGAATTTATAAAAAGTATAAATAAACATCAAGAAGGACAAGGATGTTTTAGATGTAAAGTAAATAGTATGGTGAAACATAAAATTTTAGTAGGTGGATATTCTCATATATTATTTGATAATGACCCATCACTAAAAAATAGAGATGCCACTTTATATTACTTCTCAATAAATAATGGTGAATTTTATAAAATTGGTATAACGACCAATGATCCAAGAGATAGAGGTAAATCTCTAAAATCTAAATCAAAGGGGTTTATTAAAAATTATAATATTATATACACGGAAAAAATGTCTCTATATGATGCCTTTTTAAAAGAAGAATCTATTTTACAAAAATTTTCAGATAAGAGAACTTATACTAAATGGACTACTGAATTATTTAATGAAGATGTTTTGTTAAAAGATAAAAAATAGTTATATTTGTAATATGAGTACTTTTGGTAAAAAAGCCCTATTAAATTGGGACTATAGTTCTATAGAAAAGAAAAGATTTAACAATTCTGACAAAAATCTCCAATTAGAGATACTAAAAAAATGGTATCCAATTGGAGAACATTGTTATATGCGTGATTCACCAATGAAATTTAAATTTACTATAATAGGATATGAAGAACATCTAACTTTTTATAGTGTAATAATGGGCTATCCACAAGGTGGTCAACTTTTAAAAGATAGATCAATGCATCCGTTGAATCTTTATCTACCAATGGAAATTTTAATTAAACGAGATAAAATAATAGAAAATTTATTAAGATAGTTTTTAATATATAGTAAATGAAATATTTACAAAGTTATAAATTATTTGAGGGTAAAGTGACATCTGATGATTTAATAAAAATACAAGAGTTCTACCTACAAAAGATTGTGATAATGAAATAAAAAAGTTTGTAAAAGAACTTATGAAAAAAAGAGAAGATAAAAAGTGAAACATTTAAAAACATTTAACGAAAATAATATGAATAGGAAAATTAAAGAATTATCAACAGAACAAATAAATAACTTTAATGAAACTGAGTTAGGTCAATTTATAGTATCATATGGTGATGGACAAGGAGACACTTATCTCGAAACACTTGGTGAGATGGTTTTAGGACAAACAGGACAAACATATACAGAAATATTAGATAGTGTATTAGACGACATTAGTGGTAATATGATGAATCTTGTATGGATAGAAAACAATAAACTAATGGATATTGTTTTCACCGACTAAAAAAATATTAAACAAAATAAGGAAAACCTAATTTTAATTAAACGAGATAAGATAATAGAAAATTTTTAATATATAGTAAATGAAATATTTACAAAGTTATAAATTATTTGAATCTAAATCTGATATTAAATTTATTAAGAAAGAAAAGAAAAAAGATGCAAAAACAGATACTTATGATGTATCTAAATCTGGTAATATAATTGGTCAAATTAAATGGTCAAGTCGTATGAGAGGATATGCATTTTTACCAACAAAAGATTGTGATAATGAAATAAAAGAGTTTGTAAAAGAACTTATGAAAAAAAGAAGAGAAAATAAATAAATAAAAAAACTCATCAATTAATTGATGAGTTTTTTTATTATTAAATATCAGTAAATATTTTTTTAATTTTTCGTTTTCTTATTATTTTCTTACCACCAAATCTCATAGTCATTGTGTTAGGATAAAGAGGCAAAGTCAAAACTTATAGGTTCAATACCAGATGAATAATTACCGGCTATTAATGAACCAGAATAATCAGGTCTCACTGATGTTATTTTACTATGTACTAGTCTTTCACTCATTACTTTGTAGTTACTTTTCTAAATTCTGTTAATATTGAGTTTCTTCTTTCTCTAAATTCTAAATCTAATTCTTCCCAAGTCCAATCTTTTGATTTGATCATATCCCATATAAAATTAGCACATTCAAAATTATTTATCATACCATATCTAATTATTTGTATAGAAAACATAGTAATTCTCAATGAATGAAATAAAGACTTAAGTCCAATATTGTATTCGTTTAACTCTATCTTTTTACGACACTTTACCCAACTATTAGATGATATATGCGAACTCGCATGTCTTAATTTTTTAACATCAAATTTAAAAGTAAATTTAATATCTTCTTTTAATATCGCCCAATCTGGTGCATAAATACATTCTAAATTATTTATTCTATGCCAATCTAAATCTTCTTGAAATTTCTTTTGTGTATAAACATGAATGTTAAATAATCCTTTTCTTAACTCAGTTGAATTAACTGAATTGTTAGCAACCATAATAACATCCCAGTCTGATTTACTATTTGCATTTCCATATACCTGGGAACCAAATAAATATACATTGAAAATTCTACTTGGATGTATTCCAGATGCTTTTATTATTGTGTCTAATGTTGGTATCATTTTATTGTAATTATTGGGTTTTTGAAAAAAGGTAATTCGGCATCTATACATCTTTTTTCTATATTTTCTAATTCCTCAACTCTTTCTTTTATACTTTGTAGTATGCTTTCATAGTTAATTTTTGAGTTTAACATATCACCTAAGGTAAGTTTAACATTTATTGTAGTTCCATCAATTATATCAACTCTATTTTTTCTATCATATCCAACTGATATACCACCTATACCAGATCCATAAAATAATTCTCTAGTCAATCTCTCACCATCAAATGTAAATATTGCTTTCTTAATACTTTCTCTGGTATTTATATCATAAATACCTTCTTCTATTATTGTTGTTACCATTATCTTACTTCTTTTATTATTAATTCACCTTTTTGTATGTGTTCTCTGTCTTGTAATATTCTTTTAATTCTAATATCACCTCTACCTTTATTAACTTTCATCTTTCTTCTATACATTTTAAGAAGTTTCTCAGTAGATAATTTGTCTAACTCTTTATCTATCTTAATATGTGATAAATCACCTTGAACTCTTGGTAATAAATCATGTCCATAAACTCTTCTAAATTCAGTGTCTTTTACTTTAACACTCCATCTTTGACTAACACCATCTTTGTGTTCATGTTTGAATGAAATCACACCTTTCTGGCCTTGATAAAGTACTTTTTGACCAATTGAAAAGTTTTCACTGTATTCCATTTTAAGTTTTTTAACTGCAGCACAACCATGAACACTTGGTGCTGCTTTAACTCTTAAATCTCTAAGACGTTCTAATTGACTTGGTGTATAAATTAAACTCTCAACATCAAACTCAGGTTCTGGTTCTGAATTTAATAAGTACTCAATCTTCATATCTCTAACATCTGACTTTAAGTTGACATTTGTTAATGTAGAATATCTAAACTCAGGTGGATTGTCCTTCCAATAAATTACTTCTAAGTAATCTATATTATATAAGTCAATATTATCTGTTGGTCTTATATCAAGAATTGAGTGAAACCCATTTGATTTTGATTTAACTTTTTCTATTATTGCCTCTGTTACTGGTATTTCTCTACTAATCATTATCCTAATATCTTTTTTAATTTTTCTTCTCTAATATCTGCAATTGTCATAAAGTAATTCTTTACATCTAACCAAAATACTTCTATGACTAAATCCTTACTTGATTTTACCATAAATCTTAATTCAACTATCCAATCATCATTTAATTCTTCTATATTAACTACCTCAAATTCAAATCCTTTATCTATAGGATAAACTTCTTTACTATGAATGTAGTTTTTACTATTAGCAACTTTAACTAAATCATACTTAAAATCCTTTTGAACTACAATTGTCTCACCTATAGTAGGTAGTGTATATAAACTCTTATCAAACTTTAATTGACCACCTAATATTCTTGTTTTTATATAAACAACCCATAAACAAATAATTGCCATTAAACCTATACCTATAAACATTGTTGATGTAAATTGTAACATCACTGCAGATAATCCAATTAATAGTAGAACAAAACCTACTCTATTATCTTTTGATATCCACTTATCTATTCTATATAATTTATTCTTTAACATGCTAAATAAAATTGCATTTCATTACTATTCAATACTTTGTTAATCTGTTCTTCTCTTTTATATGTCTTCATTATTAAATGAACTTTAGTAAAGTAATCAAATAACTTATTTCTACGTTCTTCGCTTCGCCATCTTATTTTTGAGTCACTAAATTGTTCTAATTCTTCTTCAATATCTTCTATTGTCATTACATTATATTTACCCCATTCTCTTAATAAGAATATATCTCTTGTGTTTGGGTCAGCATGAAATAAACTTAAATCCTCACATATCATATCTGGTCTTAAATCACCAATATAGGGATAATCTAAATCATCTCTTAACACGGAAAGTGCGACACCATTTCTAACTACTATTTTCATAATACAAATATATGAATTTTATTTTAATAAAAAATGTTTGGTGTATTAAATATTTGTCTTATATTTGCAGTGTTGAAAGTAAACAAACTAATAAATTGTAATATAATAGTACAATTGGTCCTCTAACACAATTGGTTAGTGTATTTCGCTCATAACGAAGAGGTTTCCAGTTCGAGTCTGGAGGGGACCACAATAAATTAAAAGAATAAACTACAATGGAATTGAACAAAATTAAAAAAGATTTGTATAAATCTAAAGCAATGGCAAAATTAAGTCACTATGTTAGTGGTAACCTTTACTATACAGTAGAGTTAGTTGATGGTGTCTATCAATTTCCTATTAGTACAATTGAAAAAGGTATAACATATAATGTTGCAGTATCTACCGATGGTATAAGTAATATTGATGATATTGAAACAATTCAATTATCATCTGATTTAGGTACAACTACATTCGAGTCTGAAATGAAAGGGTCGGACCTAAATCGTTGGATTGCTAAAGCAGTTGAAAAAGGAGAATTTATAAAAGTGAGTTAAGAAATTAATATAACTTTTTATAAACCCTCTCTGTATAAGTGAGGGTTTTTTTGTATATTTACATAATTAAAAAATAAAAGAATAATAAGATGAGTAATTGGTCAGTTTTTAAAACAAAAATAGAGGTGTTCACACATCCAAATGCAGATGCATTAAATATTGGTAAAGTTGGTACTTACCAAGTAGTAGTTCAAAAAGGTCTTTACCAAACTGGTGATACCGTAATCTTTGCACCCGAAAAAGCACTTTTAACAGGTGAAATAAAAACAGCATTTGAACAATACCTTGCTGGACCAAACAATGATAGAGTTAAATCTATTAGATTAAGAGGTGAACTTTCTTGTGGTATTATTGTACCGAAAGATTTAGTTCCGGATTTCGAATCTTATGATTTTGATGAAGATATTTCTCTTCAATTAGGAATTACTAAATACGAACCTGTAATCCCTGCGTGTTTAGCGGGTAAAGTTTATGCTTTTGATATGCCTCATGTTGGAAGTCATGACTGTGAACACGCAAATGTTTATATTAATGAAATTATTCAAGGTGAAAGAGTTGTGATTACTGAGAAAGTACACGGAAGTCAATTTATTCTTGCACATAACTTAGAAGATGATAATACTATTGTTTCTTCTAAAGGTATGTTGAAACAAGGTCTTTCTCTTGAAGAATCTGATGGTAATACCTACTGGATCGCAGCAAAAAATGATGATATTGTAGGTAGAATTAAAAGAAACTTTACAAAAGGTGTAATTCAAGTTTTTGGTGAAGTTATTCCAGTTCAAGGTGGATACAACTATGGTCAAGATAAACCTACAAGTAGAATTTTTGATATTAGAAAAGATGGTTACTCTATTCCTTACGACCAAGTTCCAGATGAATTTTCTGAAATTTGGGTACCTGTACTTTTCGATGGTGATATTAAACTTGACGAAGTTGAAGTCGTAATTTACGAAGACACCGAAAAAGATATTAGAAAAACAAGAACTGACTATCTTTTACCGAAAGAAATTGTAAGTCTTTGTAAAGGAAAAGAAACTGTATCTGGTAGAGAACAACACATCAGAGAAGGATTCGTATTAAGACCTTACTACGACAGAAGTGCTAGAGATAATACAAAATTAAGATTAAAAGTCATAAATCCTGCGTATAAAGAAACAGGTGAAGAAATCAATTAGTCAAAATTATTATATTAATATTATTATATATCATGATGTTGCATGAAAATTTGTAAAAAAAGAGACCTTAAATAAGGTCTCTTTTTTATTTATTTAGTCCATTCCATTTTTTTCTTAATATATCCAAATTAGATATATTATCTTCTTTTCTATTTAACCAATCAATTAATATAGATTTTTCTTTTTCATATCCATTGAATGATTTATAATCACTAGATGAACCTATTACCTCAAGAATTTCTACATTACCATTTGGTATCTTAACTATAAAAGTAAAATCTTCAAATTTTTTAATTTTACTTCCAATATTTTTACCAAAATAAAAACAAGGCTCATAATATCCACCTTCAGATACATAAACATCATAGTTAAAATCTTTCTTATTTAATTTAATTGTATTTAAATTTTCTAAAATATATTTACATTCAAGTTCATGTTTATTTTTATATAATATATTCTCATTTAATAATTCTATTGATTCATTAAATTTTAAACTTTCATTTTCATTTAAATTATAGTCACTTACATCTAAACTCATTTCATTTTCTTTACAATATAAAATTAAATTATATATATCTACTCTATCTTGTTTACTATACCGATTTAACTTCATTACTATTAATGATAATGGAGATGCAACTTTAACACCATCTGATAATATAGAATTATCGAAAACCACCTCAAATCTACTTTTACTAATTTTAAGATGTTCAGGTGTTAATAATTCAACTTCAACATGATGTCTAATATGAGTAAATGCATGTGGTCTAGTTCTTTTGAATCCAAAAACCTTATCAGGTATATCATCATATGATAAAAATATTAAATCAATATCTTCAGTCTCTCTAGGTTTAAGATAATAAGATAATGCTAATCCTCCAACAAGTACATAATTTGATTTACAAGCAAACTTCCAATCATTAATAGTATCAATTACAGCAGGGTGTATTACCGATTCATATAAAGATCTAAACCCATCATTTTTCCATTGCATCTTAGCAACCGGTCTTAAAAAATTTTTATTTGATAGAATGTGTTTCATATTACAAATATAAGTAATTTATTTTATCTATATATTAAAAAAGTTAAATTTATTTCCTTATATTTGTATTTATGAAAACAACAGTAGAAGTAATAGAGATATTAGAAAAATATAAGACAGTACACGGATATAACACAAAAGTAATCGCAAAGACAGATAATAAAACATTTGAATATCTATTCATAAATGAAAAAGATGTGATAAATGTTGGATATACTTGGGACATGGGTTGTAAACCTATTTTTAAAAAATGAAATATGAAAGTTATATTCTTAGATATTGATGGTGTGTTAAATGTGTATTGTGAAGATAGAGACCAATTTGGTTGTACCTTTCACTCACACTTTGTGGATAATTTAAGAAATATAATTGAACAAACTGATGCTAAGATTGTTATTTCTTCTTCTTGGAGAAGTGATGGATTAGAAACTATGCAGGAAATGTGGAAGTTTAGAGACTATCCAGGAGAAGTAATTGATATTACACCTTTTTCTTGGGAATTAATGGATTTAGGTTTGTTTGAGTATTACGATCAGATTGAAAGAGGTCATGAGATTGAAATTTGGTTAAAGCTTCACCCAGAAGTCTCTAATTATGTTATAATCGATGATGATAATGATATGTTGGATAGTCAAAGAGCCAATTTTGTAAGAACTGCAAATAACATGCAACATGAAGACTGTGTGGATATTGGATATGGACTAACAAAAATATGTTCAGAAAAAGTGATAAAAATTTTAAAGGATTAATAGATGAAATTATTATGTATCAAAAATGATTGGGCACACTGGGGTGATGTACTAACTGAAGGTAAAGAATATACCTGTATAACTGATATACATTCATATTCAATAGTTACTGATAATAAAAATTATTGGTATTATATGTCATTAATAGGAGATTCTAGAGAATTTATTGGTAAAGGTTACACACAAGAAACATTACATGAAGTTATACCAGGATATCTACAATATCGTGAAATAATGAATAAATATACTATTAAAGTAGTAATCCCAGTATTTAAAGTTTTATGTGATGATAAAAATATTAATACATATTGTTCAATGACAAAACAAGAAATTTTAGATAAATGGAAAGTTGAACTAAATAAAAAAGGTGAAATTGTGTTTACAACATCAGTAAGAATGTTAGAAGATTATTTTCTAACAACTGAACAAATACGAGATAATAGACTAAAAGACTTAGGAATATGAAAAAAAAATATGGATTCTTTGTTGTTGTCTATATTGATGATTATTACGATACTTTAACAAAAGGTAAAGAGTATGAAGTAGGTATTTATGATATAATAGAACAAGGTTCATCAGAGGAACAATATATTATCACTAATGATGAAGGATATGATGAATTTTTTTATACAGATTCATTTAAAAGAAAAAGTGAAATTAGAGACGAAAAATTAAAAAAATTAGGGATATGAAAAGACAAGCAATATACTTTATAGAAACAAAAGAAGGAGAAAGACTTTATAAATTAGATACTTTTTGGTCTAAAGGAGAAATCAAAGATGCCAAAGTACATTATGATACAGAAGATGATAAAGAAAGATTCTTTGAATCACTATGCTATGGATTCAAGCCATTCGTGGATAATGATAAACTAAAAATTCGTGCAATTAAAAGTAAATATAATGGTAGTAAATATGGATATCAAATAGTATTAACAGACCAAGATATTCATTATATATCAGAACTTGATAATTTAGAAGTATCAAAACCGTTCTATCTTAAACTTATACAAGAAATAAGTGATGATTCTACTGTTAAATCAATTGACTATGTACCGTATGATAGAGATAAAAAGATAGATGATATTTTAAAATAAAGATTTTTAGATTTTTAATATATAAAATAAAAATCTAAAAATGACTAAAGAACAAATTGAAACAGCGGTTAAAACCAAAGGCTATACTTGGTTTGAAAGTGATACAAATTATGATGTAAATATTGTTGGTGTTAGAAATTCAACAACAGGTGAAAAAGTAACAAATTTATTTGATGATATTATAACACTTTCTTATAAATTAGATGGTGAATGGCAATTTAAAACCTGGCCAATAACAACCGATCCAGGTACAAAGGCAGTTAAAGAATTTCATAATCCTAATGGAGTTGCCAGAGTAGTACCGGGTCAATATAAAGGAATGTGGGCAATTGGTTTACACCAAGGTAAATATGAAGCAATGCGACAAGTTAAATCAGTAAAGGTTTATCGAGACAAAAACAAAGATATGACTTTTAACGAAAGTGTTGTACAAGAAGGTATTTTTGGAATTAATGGACATAGATCAAATCCAAAAACAGAGTCAGAATATGTTGAAAATTGGTCCGAAGGTTGTCAGGTCTTTAAAAGATTAAAAGATTTTAAAGAATTTATGACAATTATTCGTAAATCAAGAGATATTCATGGTAACTCATTCACATATACTCTTATCGAATCTAATGATATTAAATAATAAAAAATGGAAGTTTTAAACTTCCATTTTTTTTGTAATAAAATTAAAATGATTAAGTTAATTAAAATAGGAGACATTATACACAATTATACAGAGGATCCAAAAAACATCTCTTTTATTATGATTGATACCGATAATAAAGATAAGAATATTTCCAAATTATCTAGTTATGTTTTAAGTAATAAAGAATTTACTACTAAATATTCAATAATGAAATCCAAAGATATTGTTAAAATTGAACATACACATACTGAAAATCTTGACATAGATACTGAAATTGGAGTTTGGCCAGTTTTTAACTCAGGTATTAAGATAAGAGAAGTTATAGATTTTATAGTAATTACTGATAAAAACATTTATGTTATTGATGATATAAGTTATTATAGAAATAACAAACTTAAAGAATTAGGAATATGAAACAAATAACAACTCAAAGACAATACTTTTATAGTAACCAAGATTTATCACTTACGGTTCCTGCATTTAGTAAAATTCTAAATATATTTATAGAACAATCCAATTTAATAATTCTATATGAATTTGATGATTTTGAAGAAGAGACTAAAATTATTAGTATTAAAATAAAAGAAGGTTTAGAAAATTTATCTACTGATAATAGTTTATTTACTTATTGGGGAACCGTAACTACAACAAACTCACAGTTAATAAATAATTCAAATGTATCAGGTACAAGTATGAATATTAATATGAATATATTAAATGATAATAAATATAATCATATTTTCATTTGGGAAATCAAACCAGTCTCAGAATTGAGAGATGATAAAATAAATACTTTGATATAAAAAAATATAAACAATTATATTAACTTTTCATATAAATTAGATGAAGAAAGAATTAAAAGTAATAAGTTTATTTTCTGGGTATGGTACTCAAGAATTGGCTCTAAAATATAGAGGTATTAACTTTAGAAATATTGCAAATTGTGATATTTTAAAATCTGCAAATGACACATATGATACATTACATGTTACCGAACAAGGTAACTTAGGTGATGTTTCGAAATTAGATGAAAAAGAATTTCCACAATGTGATTTACTTACATACTCATTTCCTTGTCAAGACATATCTATATCAGGAATACAAAGAGGAATTAAGAAAGGTACTCGTAGTGGACTTCTTTATGAAGTAGAAAGAATTGTTGAACATAACAAGCCTAAATACTTATTAATGGAAAATGTTAAAAATTTAATATCAAAAAATCACATTGTTAAATTTAATGAATATATTGATAAATTAAAATCATTAGGATATGGTAATTCATGGATGGTACTTAATGGTGCTGACTATGGGTGTCCGCAAAATAGAGAGCGAGTTTTTATGGTTTCTGTATTAGGTGAAACATCAGCAAATGTTAGTGAAAAAATGTTAGGAGTCCTAAAAATGAGAAAGCCTAGAGTTTCAATGAGATCGTTCTTAGAACAAGATGTTGATATATCATTATTTATAAATCCACCTTATGAAATAAATACTCCTAAAGTACAATCTGCATGTAAATTAGTTGCACGTAGAAGTGATATAAAGTATGACCAAACAAGAAGAATTTACTCTATTGATGGATGTTCACCTTGTTTAACCACATCCGGCTCACCACAAATTATGTTAGAAGATAAGAAAATTAGAACTCTAACTGGTAGAGAAGGATATAGATTTATGGGAGTTAAAGATGAAGATATTGATAAATTACTTACTACAAGCTTAAGTAATAAACAACACGTTGCACTTGCTGGAAATTCAATATGTGTTCCGGTAATGGAAGCTATATTTGAACAGTTTTTTTCAGAATATAAATAATAAAAAAGTCACTTATTAGTGACTTTTTTATTTATTATTACTTCCCATTGACCACCTCTAAATCCCTTTATAGTATAATTTTTTAAATTATTTCTTTTTGTAAATTTTATAATATACATCAATCTATAATTAGATAATGTTTCAAGTCCGTTAGTTGTTTCATATTCTAACATGAACTCAATAAATATTTCTCTATCTTCGTTAAATTTTTTCAAGTGTATCATATTATTTTTATACCTTTACTAAGTAAAAGTATATATAAAATAATTAAAATAAAACTTTAATTATACTTTTTAATTTAATAAGTATGAAAATAGAAATGACTTTAATAAAATATTCACTTAAAACCATATTAAGGGCTCTTAGAAGAAAAGATAAAATAAAAAAATTATTTAACCTTCTTTAAAAAGTTTTTTAATACACTTTCAACCAATTTAGATGTATCATAACCAACAGATTCAACATGTTTCTTTAACCTTTCAACTATTTCTTCATCTATAGTTATAAACATTCTTTTATTTTTTTTAGATTTCATACTGTATATATAAAAAATATTACTATATTTGTATAAATAAATAAAGATATGATATACAAGATAGATAAAACCGACCTAGTTATTTGTGATAAATGGGGATTTAGACTAAAATTAATCGCAGAAAAAGTTGCATTTGCTACTTTTGATGAAAATCAAAATATTTTCCTAGTTACATTTCTCAATGGTGAAGTAAAAACTAAAGATACTAATGGATTTGGATTAAGATCCATCTGTGAAAATGCTGTAGAAGCTAGATTTTCAGGGACTGATATTACAGTAAGAACCAAAGATGGTAAAAACCAAGTTAGAGATAAAAATGGTTTTGTATTGAGATCTTTTTAATTATATAATTCTTATATACCTAGGTGTTACAAATTTACTAGTTTCAATAGAAAGTGCATATCTCATAATCTTTGTAATTACCTGTTTTGCAATATCCTTGTCATAAATATATATCTGTGCTATAGCATAAACTATCTGTAATGATTGTAATTTTGATATTAGTTTATTCTTTTTTTGTTTTTCACCAGATTTACTAATATCTCGACCACCAATATAACTAACATTAATAAGATTTTTATGTTCTAGTGTATTTAAAATAGAATTCAGTTGTATAATTTGTTTCTTTAATTCTTTAGTAGTCAATTCTTCCAATTCATTATATCTATTTAAAACCTGTTCACCTTTTATAAGATTTTGTAAACTCGAAACACTTCTATATTTATCAATAATATTACTCATTGAGTTAAATGAAATTTTACCATGTCTTGAATATGTACCCTCAACTTCACCATCAACATTTAATCTATTAGAAGTATTAGAAGAGTCTATACCTAATTTTCTATCTTTACTATCCAATATATTACCTTTTAAATCTTTCCATGTTGATTTAGTTAATATTTTTGATCCTATTCCTTTATCAACATCACTAGAAATTAAAAAATCTTCTAATTCAAACTCAGGAAGACTCCTTTCTATTTCATTATTAACAATTATATTGAAAGTTCTATTATTATTAATTTTAACACCTACCTTTTTTAATGATATAGGTATCATAAACCTTTTTGAAAAAATATCATTAATATAATCAGTTAATGTACTAATTTTACTTTCCTCATTATCAATTATTGATTTAATACCTTCATTTATTTCTACTACTTTGTCTTCTCTAACCACATAGACATCAGCAGGACAATATTTAGAGAAATCTATTTTTTCACTATTAACAACGTCTCTTTTTAAAAGAGCTTTATATGCAGACTTCAAATAAACAACAGGATTTATTATATCAGTATTTGAAATATGACAAATGTAATAAACATTTCTACTATTAAAAAATCTTCTATTTCTAGAACTAAAATCATATAAATCATTAGTAACATCAATAAATGTTGCCATCCAATTCGGATCCATCGATAAACTTTCTATTAGAGTACTAGTTATTATACTATTATCATTAGTTAAAAATAACTTAAATCTCTTTTTTAATAATAATTCATTCTCATTATATTTATTTAATAAAACTATAATATTCTCTTTAGTAAGGGGTACATTAGGATATGCAAGTTTATGTGCCAAAAATATACACTGTATAAATTCATAACTTCTAGTCAAAACACCTGCACCACCTGATCCAAAATTATTATCTTTTTTAATCTTATTTAATTCCACTGAAATAACTTCATCATCTTTAGTTGTTTTAAAAACTGGTTGGTATCTACTACCCTTTTTAAAGAAGTCAGAAGCACCACCACTATCATACTCACCATTAGTAGTTATACTCTTAACAATATCTTTAGAATTATCTATCTCTATCTCACTTCCATCTTTATCTAATGTTAATATTGGTTTATCACTTTTTAAAACCTTAACTAACTCGTCACCTCTAGGTTTATCATTTTTTTCACTTCTCAAAAGAGGTAAACTTAATACAGTCTCTAAAAATTTTTTATATTTTAATACTTTCATTACTTATATATTAAATTTATAACTTATTAATTTAATATATAATTCATATGAAAAAGAAAATTATAAACTACGTCGAATTTATAACTGAAAGTAAACTAATGTTACTACTTGAAGCAAACATAGAATACACCAATGTATTTAAAGAAATACTAAATGAAATAGACTCACCTATAAGTAAAAAACTACTAAATCTAAGTGGACAAGAAGTAGATATTAATAGAAACTATATGACAATAGATATAGATAAAGAAGATTCTGTTGTATTTTTACCAGATGATAAATTTAAAAAATTACCTATCATAGTTGAAGGTCCTGGACATTCATATAGTGGACTTGCAAGATATGCTCAAGAAAATGGTATATATCCTATAAAAAATATTAGAGTACCTAATTCAGGTCAAATAGTAGAAATAGTTAAAGAGTTAGATAAAGAGGTATTAGATAAGCTTTATAGAGGTTCACATCCTGTACCGATTACACATATAAGATGGAAAGATAGTCAAGGTGAAGGTGAGATGTTTTATACTACTGAAGAATTAGTAAGAGATACAAGTAGTATAAAACCAAGTGATGTTAAAGTAGGTAGATTTGTCACAAACCTATTAACAAAGGCAGGCATTGAATTCAAACCTAAAGAAATTGAAGAATTTGTTGATAAATATAAATCAGCATTAAAACTAAAAAAAGAAGCATTTAATAGATTTGAAATAGTTAAAGGAGAAGATATAAGAAAATGGTACTTTAGAGATAGTTATGAAAAAGAAGAAGGAACATTAGGTAGTTCTTGTATGAGATATGCCAAATGTCAAAAATTTCTCGATATATATGTAGAAAATGATACAGTATCACTTATTATACTAAAAAGTAAAACAGATAATGAGAAAATAATTGGAAGAGCAATACTTTGGGACGCAACACTGGTAAATAGTACAAATGAAACAGACGATACTGATATAAAATTTATGGATAGAATCTATATAATTGATAGTGCAGATACAGAATTTTTCAAACAATTTGCAATAAAAAATGGATTTCATTATAAGAATAAACAAGACTATTCTACAACTCCATTGGTTTTTAATGGTAAGATATTATCTGATGATGAAAGTTTAATTAGAGTCTCTGTAATATCTGGTGAGTATAATTATTATCCTTATATGGATACTGTTAAATTTTATAATAGTGAAGATGGTATATTAACTAATGATGATTCTGACAGTCATGAATTTGAGCTCACTGATACTAATGGTGGTAATGGTTCTTGTTCAGAATGTGGTGGAAGTGGTAATGTAGAATGTAGTAATTGTGATGGAGATGGTGAAGAATCTTGTGATGATTGTTCAGGTAATGGTGAAGTAGAATGTAGAGAGTGTGATGGTTATGGAGAAATAGACTGTAGTAATTGTGATGGTGAAGGAGAAATAGAATGTAATGAATGTGATGGACAAAGGGATTTCGAGTGTGATGAATGTGATGGATCTGGTGAAGATTCTGATGGTAATGAATGTAGTAACTGTTCGGGTAATGGTAGAGTAGATTGTAACAGTTGTGATGGTAAAGGTAAAGAAGATTGTAATGATTGTGCTGGCTCTGGAAAAAATAGTTGTAGAGAATGTGGTGGTGATGGACAAGTAGAATGTCAGGAATGTTATGGTAGAGGTGAATATGAATGTCGTCGATGTGATGGATCTGGTCGAGTAGATTGCTATGAATGCAATTAAATATAACTTTTAACCCTCTTTTTAAGAGGGTTAAACTTTTTATAACTTTTTCATAAAACTATATGGAAGAATTTTATTTTGTGATAAAAGAAAAATTTAATGGTCGTTTTGAAATAGATAGACCAGTTCATTATAATGAATATACTTTTTTACCGATTATTATTATAAAAGATAATCTCGACAATCTAAGATATAAATTTCAACCACAAAGTGTATCAACTGACTATACTAATTTTTTATTAGATGAATTAAATAGAATAGTAGTTAAGAAAAGAGAAGGAACAATAAATTACATATTAAATAAATGATAACAATAATAGCAGCAGCGGGTGAAAACAATTCACTTGGAAAAGATAATGATTTAGTCTGGCACTTACCAAATGATTTTAAGAGGTTTAAAGAACTAACATCAGGTAACTATATACTTATGGGTAGAAAGACCTTTGAGAGCTTCCCTAAACCTTTACCGAATAGAAAACACCTTATTATTACAAGACAAAAAGATTACAAAGTACCTGAAAACTGTTTTGTATTTGATAGTATCTCTAAAGCATTAGACTTTATACCATTTACTGGAACAATAGATAAACCAACTACTGATGTTTGGATAATTGGTGGTGGTGAAATATATAAACAATCTATGGATATTGCAGATAAAATTGAACTAACTAGAGTTCATGCATCACCTGATGCAGATACATTCTTTCCAGAAATTGGTGATGAATGGTTTTTAACTACAAAGGTATCAAACACAAAAGATGATAAACATGAATTTGATTTTACTTATTTAACTTACAAAAGACTATGATATATACTATTGGAAATTGTGAAAATTATGATACAAATCTAGAAAAAGATTCTTTATATAAATCAGAAGGTGGTACTGTATGGAAAACAATTGGTGATGTGTCTGAATATTTTAAATCTTGTAAAGTATTTATAGAAAATAAGGAAGTAAACGCAGGTATTTATATAGTGGATGGTGATTGGGATATTGATGTCAATAAACAAAATAATAAAAAAGGTAGTTTAAATAAAATCTGTAAAGTTATTAAGAAATTATGACAGAAAATGAG
>Ga0209492_1000168_pt1 | contig 21308 bp, 20 predicted proteins | sample PPLLak12cMay2015_FD_187253 | JGI IMG/M metagenome (GOLD analysis project Ga0209492, IMG submission 187253) | Freshwater sediment microbial communities from Prairie Pothole Lake near Jamestown, North Dakota, USA - PPLs Lake P7 Core (1) Depth... | ecosystem: Environmental > Aquatic > Freshwater >... | reverse complement strand
ATTAAAATGACAGCGAATCTTTAATCCGGTCTGTTATTAGCAGACTGTTGGTGCATGCAAATAATAAAAATAACCTTGTTTCAATGAAACCAGGGATTCTCTAATCATACGCGAGCCGGGTCTTCTCATCCGTAAGAGTTGGCGCAATCAGCTCTTTCCACGCTCTCGGATCCCACGAACCAAGATTCTGGTGAGTTATGTAATATTTCTGGGGAATCGGGTGTGTTCCGATAACTACTTCCATCCCAAATTTTTCCTTGATAAACCGGACGAAATAAGGGATCCGGGGGCAGGGTGGATAACCGACGATCAAACCAGTGGCAAAATGGATAACCTCTGCACCATTGTTTTTCATCTCCTGCGGCACATACTCGACATTTCCGCCAGGACAACCGTTGCAGGTTGCAAAGCCAACAAGTTCAACATCTCTGCCTCTGTACCGTTCAAAGGCTCCTTCACGGTTGCGGAGAGCCCGCATGCATTTACCCCCGGAGCAGGTCCGGTACCTGTCACAGATAATAATTCCCAGTTTTACTGCATCTTCCATAATTTTCAACTCTTTTTTTTGTTCCCATGTCGGCCCAGGTCAATCCCTTGTTTCCGCTGTTTACAGGTTTTCATAGCTTTCAGTAAGGTTTGAGTTTGATAATCGATTATTGATAACATGAAAAGAGATCCGTGCGTCCTGTCACCCAGGGTCACGATTTATTTCCTAAAAAAATGTTCTCATGCAGTGTAAAAGTCGTACGAGTCAAAGATTGTCTATTTCATCCAGGTCCAAGGGAGAAATCCGGTGCCATTTACTGACAGCGAGGTCCGTGGCCGCAGCGGTGGTTTGAGTTTTTGGCATCATTATCTGATTGGCAGCAACAGGAATTACCGAATTTTAAGGGAGACGTGCAGGCTTCCCGGTGGCTGATATCATCTGAATCCTGTTCATGTTTTTCACCGCACGCGCAGGTATGTTCATCGATGCACCCTCGTTGAACGGGAGCACCTGATTCAGTGTTATTGAATTTGCGTATAATGGGGGTTGTCATTTATCACCAAGAGTACGGTTTACCCGTACTATATTACACATATGCGCATAAATCATTTAAACTCTGGTACTATACCATATCACCAGATATTTTATATCGGATATCCTTGACAATTTACTCGTAAAAAAACAAAAAAAAATTCCCATCTTACGGAGAAGGTGTGTTGAGATCCCGGAGCTTTTACTAACAGTCCTCGTGGAAAATTCCACCCTCACAGACCGGTATTTCAGCGGTGAACCCGGCCTGTCGTTCATGATCGAAACCGAGGGGAGAAAGATCCTGTTTGATACCGGGTTTTCAGACTTTTTTTTGCAGAATGCCGAAAAGAGGGGAATTTCACTTCTTGACCTCGATATTGTTGTGCTCTCGCATGGGCACCTTGACCATAGCGGAGGCCTCTTCCCTCTCATACGGCACATGACCCGCGCAACAATCGAGGGGATTCCCGTAAAAAAACCTTTACTGGTTGCCCATCCCTGGTGTTTTTATCCCCGCCCGAAACCTCCGCTTCCCGATACCGGGACCGTGCTCTCAGAGCAGGATCTGTCACGGTTTTTTCACGTGTGCACCACGATAGTTCCCCGGCATCTTACCCCAAACCTTGTCTTTTTAGGGGAAATTGAACGGAATCTCGGATTCGAGAAGGTCGATCCGGGAACGCGAAAAATAATCCTTCCTGACGGAACAACCAGAGATGATCATATCATCGACGATTCTGCGCTGGCGTTCAGGACAAATGAAGGACTTGTGGTTATCACTGGTTGCTCGCACGCAGGTATCTGTAATATTGTCGAACAGGCTCGATCGGTATGCAATGAACAACGGGTTATTGACATCATAGGCGGACTCCATCTTCTCAAACCATCTCCGGCACGTCTTAAAAAGACGGGGGAGTATCTACGAAAACTCCACCTGAAATCGGTGCATGCCTGCCACTGCACATCGCTTTCATCAAAAATAATCCTCGCGGGGTATTGTCCTGTGCAGGAAGTAGGTACCGGGATGAAGTTCGAATGGTAGAACCTGCTCCGTTTTTTTAAATTTTTATTGACAATGGCTGCAGGCATCGCTCTCGAAACGGGAATTGAATCCATAGGCTATCTGGGATAGCTTGCCTGAATCGCTATTAATGGTAGATCCCTGGTGTTCCGGGTTTGCAATCGACCAATGAAAAAAAAAGTGTTTGATGAGATCTTACCTTGCGGGTATGATCAGTGAGCGCTCTCCAGCGGGCATGAACTCGCGGATTGCACCCTTCGCGAACTCGCGGCGGATTTCGGAGAAGTCGAACTTCAGCGACGGGTCTGCGAACGTGATCTTCATCAGTGGGGATAGGGTCCATGCATCGCCGCGTGCAATGTGGGCAGAGCCCGCAATTGCGGCGTATTCTCCCTGGTGACCGACGTTCATTGCGTAGTTCGGGTAGTTCGGTCCACGGAGTTCTCCGAGTAATCCCTCATCTGGACGGATTGACATGGAGTTTGCGGAGCCGCACTGGTCCTGCAGGTCGTAGCCGAAGAAGCCGAGACGTGACCAGCCTTCCTTGTGCATGAGCATCGACAGGTACCAGCCGTTCAGGCCGGCGTTGGAGTTTGCCGTTGCCATTGCACAGGAAATACCTGATGCTGCTGCAAGAACGGATGCACGCTGGGATCCGCCGAAGTGGCTCTCGAGGGCGGTCGGGTAGGTCTCGTACTGCTCCATACCGTAGAGGTTGACCTCGGTTGCGATGTCGCTGACAACTTCCTGTGTTGCCTTTGCCTTTGCGATGCCACCGTGTTTCTTCTTAACGTAGTCAAGACCGTACTCGGTGTAGTCATCAAGGATGTTGTCGGTGTATGCAGCGGTTGCATACTGGGTGAACCCGACACCACCGGACATGTAGGATCCGAGCCAGATCTGGTCGAAGAGCATGGTACCTGCTGCAACGATCTCAAGGGCATTCTTCCCCGGGTCGTTGGGGTACTTGCGGTCTGACTGGACCATGTCGCAGAAGTGACCGAACTTGATGCCACCTGGCTCGTTCGGGCCACGTGCACGGCGTGCGGGCAGGATATCTGCCATCTGGATAACACCGGCATGCTTTGCGGCGAATGCGAGGTCAGCGACTGCTGCCTCACCGGCGCACATCTTGTAGGCCCCGATGAAGGACATACCGATCTGCATTGCAGACCACCGTGAGGTGGTACCGCCGTCGCACGTCCTGCTGACGGTTGTGGGGATGTGCACTGCCTGCCACATCGACTTGCCGACGGCTGCCTTCAGCTGTGCTGCCTGCTTGGCCGGGAAGAGCTTGTCGACGTTGAGCACGAACTGGGGCTCGAGGTCGTCTGTCATCTCGTCGTCGCCAGTGAAGACCTTGACGTAACAGTCATCCACAAGTGACGGGTGGGTCTCGACCATGTGTTCCTGAACGACGGCTGCACCGGGCATTGCGTGGTTCAGCACGTGGAGGTACTCGTTAATGGTTTCCGGGGTGACTTCCTTACCCAGACGCTTCTGGAGCGTGCCGTGGGCGAGGTCGAGGCCGACAATGATTGTCCTGCGGATGTCGTCCCACATCTGCTGCATCGCAGCGTTGTTGACGAAGTGCAGGTCATCGCCCTCGACAAAGACACCGGTGGTGCTGACTTCGTAGGTTGTCAGCTGGCGCTGGCCGAGGGGGATACCGCCGCAGTGGCAGCGCTTGGGGTCGTACATGGAGATGCCGCGTTCCATCTCGGCCTTCTTACCGGCCTTCATGAACTCGACTTTTCTCGGGGACTGCTCAAGACCCTTGCGCTCAAAGACCGTGGACATTGCCTGGGGGTCTTCGGCAAACTTTGTCTTCATTGCCTTCAGGAAGAGCTTCTGGGTCCTTTCGATTTTTGCTGCTTTTGCCATGTTCAGGCCTCCTTGGGCATGAAGCCGTATTTGACTCTCAGTTCATGGATACGCGTAATGTACTCAACGTATTCGGGGTCATCGCGGAATCCGGTACCGACCATTGAGTGGTACATCGTGGTGTGTGCCTTGAGCCACTTTGCGTCCTGTGCCTTGCCTACCTTGACTTCTGTGTCAAGGGGTACGCCGACCTGGTCCTTGATATATTTTATCTGACCTGACTTCTTGTCGATGACAAAGCGCTGGAGCATGTCGAACATCATTCCGTTCTCATCGAGACGGAGGGAGTGCCCGTGCACCGTGCATCCACGGATACCCGTAAGTGCTGCATCAAAGAGCTCGGTGTTGATAAGGTCTTTTGCATATTTTTCGAGGTCGCGTTCGCGGCACTCGATGATCTGACGCCCTGACAGGGTACCCGGGTCAATGCCGCGGAAGCGGTATGCCTCGACGTAGCTTCTCTGGTAGGGCTGGCAGGGAGCGTTGTACATCGAGTCGGTGAACTGGATGTAGCGGACGCGGTCGCCGGCCTTTGCGCCGTCAGTCGGGGTCACGAGCTTGCGGATTGGGCACGCGGGTTCCTGCTGCTCAGCGAGTGGCGGGTGTGCACTGGGATAGGCTGAGCCGGGGGCTCTGTGTCCCATGACGAGGACGACGTCCTTGTCACTGACATCACGAAGTTTTTCCAGCTTGTGGGTCGGGTCCATCTGCTTGCGCCTGTTCTCGGCGATATGAGTCTGGCCGGGACCATACTGGGGTTTGTATGCCATTATTTTATCACTCCAATGTTTCCTTCTTTTTCACGATTCTCATAACTGACGAAATGACTTCCGCCATTTTCTCGCGTGTCGGGGTCTGACCCCGGGTTACACCGCTCACGATGGCCATCACCGTACCTTTTGTACGGATCTGATCAGCGGGGGGCATCACCACGGCGGTCTTCACTCCCACTTTTGCGAGATCCTCGTAATCAATCGGGGCCTGGGAAACCACAACTGCCTTCACATCACAGGCCTGGAGAATAAACCTGACCTTCTGCACGACATGAGAACGTACGTTCCCGTGGTGAAGGATGGCAACTTTGTGTTTCTCTATCTGCACGATTTCCTTGTCGGTAAGCCCAAATGAGGCGCCGAGTACACCACCAGCTAGTTTTGGTGCGTCCGGCGGTACGCCGCTGCCTGCATACAGCACCAGCGTACTGATGCTGTATTCAACGCCCTGTTGTCGAAGTCCCGAGGTGATATCGCACACCGGCTTTGTCACGTGGCGGCGTCCGGGAGACATCCCGACCACGATGACATCCGGGTACCGGCACTCGGAGATGGTGCCCCTCTGGGCAATTCCCCCTCCTTTACCCATGCCCATCGCCTCGCGGCAGTCAACAACCTGGGTTACTCGTCCAATCGGCATGCTTATTTGGTTCCCTGAATGATTACGGGCTTGGACTTGCTTTTTGGATCAGCAAGTCCGATGATCGTTTTGTCCGCGTCCGGGCCATACTTGCAGTAATCGACAAGTGATGGTGCGGTTTTCATAAACCTGCCTTCCTGGATATAGAAACTATAGTCCGTAAAGACCGGTTTGCACGCGGCTTGCAGTGCAGGGATTATTTCCCGGTTCTCAATCTCGAGAAGAATTGTTCCTACCTGGACCTGCAGTTCCAGTTCTTCGTCCCCGATATGGATTTTCCGCCTCATAGTATGAGCGTTGGCAAGTCCTTTCGCGGGGCCGTAGGTGACTATTGCGGGAAGGCTTGGTCCGTTCAGGACCATGCGCCGGATTCCAGCGACAGAACACAGCTGGTTCAGCAGATGCTCGGTAGTCTCCGGGCTCATGAGACGCTCGGTGACAATCCTGCACTGGGGGAACGTGGCTTCAGTCATTTTTGTCCGCAAGGGTCTTATATACCCTTGGCAATTGCCTGGATCGGCTTCTTGAATGCATCGAGCTGTCCGAAGGTGTCCTGGTAAATCTTTGAGGTTGCTTCGGGGCCGAACATCTGGGTACCTGCATCAAGACAGCATGCTGCTACGATACAGGGCATACCGACACCGGCTGCGTGACGGGTAACGACGTGGTTACCGTTGAATCCGCCGGGGCCGCCGCCACCGTAGATAGAGTGGCTGAAGAACGAGAAACCGACTGCGACACCCATGGTACGACCGAAGTCGGAGCCTGGAAGGCCGGTCTCGTGCTCGAGCAGGTCGTTGAAGTAAAGCAGTGTTGCAGAGACTGCCTGTGCAAACCGTCCGGCACCACAGTTGACCATGGTTGCTGCAAGGGTTCCGGCTGATGAGTAGGCGTTCCACAGCATCGGGTCCTTGGTATCGTAGAAGATGTAGCCGCTCTTGCCCTTCTTGCCTGCCTTGATGACCTTGTCCTCAATGGCACGCTCGACAAGGCTTTGCACGACAGTACCGATGGTACCGGTCTTGCCGTTTGCCTTAACGAGGTCGTAGACGAGGTTGTTTGCGTTTAATCCCTGGTATGCATAGAGAAGGAGCTGGGCACGCTCGAACGGGCCGATTGCCATGCCCATCTCGAACTCCCCTGCCTGTTCAAAGGTTGAACAGAGTGCTGCACCCTGCATTGCATTCCGGTGGGTCATCATTGCCGCATGGTTTGCGGGAATGTTACGGAGTGCATAGCCGAGACCTTCGTTGTTCTGGGGGATGGACATAATCGTGACAATGTTGCCGCCATCCATGCTCATGGTCTGTGGGTAGGTACCCCAGACAGCACTCTTGACGTATGACCCGTCGAACATACCGACCTTGTACTGGTCGACAAGGGCGTAGGTCGTGGCTGCTGCAACTGCAGTTGATGCCGCATCGTAGGTTGCTGCATTGTCCAGACGTGCACTCGGGACCTCAACAAGGATCATCTTGCCGCCGCCGACCTTGGTGATCTTGGTGTTGTCGCCCTCGGTTACCTGGACCATTTCCTTGATCTTGGCCGAAAGTGCATCACAGTCCTTGACGCAGCTGCAGCTCATGCTGCGGCCGAGAATCTGGTTCGACTTGCCGCCAAACTTTCCGGTCTTTAAGGCTTCCTCGATACCAGCGAGGTTGACTGCCACAGTCCTCTTGGTAAGATCAATAATACCGCCTGATCCCTTGTTGACCAGAGGGCTGATCTTGTCCAGAGTCACATTGCTCTTTAAGAGCTTGCCCTCATCGTCGTAGAGGTCTATTGTGTCTTTCTGTTTCATCTAAATTCCTCCAAATTTCCATTAAACCGCGATACAATACTGTCAGTGAGCGATAGTTCAGACTATGTGAGAACGCTGTAATCAATGAAAGTCGCTATTGCACGTCCCCTAAATTGGGACATGAAATAATACCCAATTTCGCCATATAAGTGTTCCTATTTCTTACAGGAACTTGTTTTTATATTATAAAAAAAATAATAAATCAAAATGAAGGAATGTTCAAATATATCATATAAATTACATTTCAATGTTTTACACAGTATTACTAAAAATTAAGAAAGTAGCACTAATTGCTATGTCACTTATAAATTTTTTTGATTTTTTTGTGCGCTCCATATAAAAAATGTATGGGTGAAGGGTCATCCGGGTCAGGATGGACTCCCTTCATCCTCTTGCCATTTGCAGTGCGTTCTTGCTATAAAATCAGATCTTTTTATAGAGATTTCCGTAGATGACTTGTCCCTTTCTTTTCTTATGACGCTCACCAGTGTCACCTATATAATGTGAAAATTTTGCCTTTACACCGTCGACCTCGAGCTCCTGTTCACCTGCTGGTTTGAACCCGGGCATCATGACGTCAATTGTGCCAAAGACAAAGATGTCGCCACCGACCATCTGTCCGCCAATTTTGGTCTTGGCGTTTCCTTTGATGATGACTTTTCCTCCTTCTGCATGGGTACAGACGTGCACATCCACATTTCCGTTGATGATCATTTCACCACCGGTCATGTACATGCCAAGGTCAGAGCCGGCATTCCCCTTCACGAGGATTTTTCCGCCGGACATTCCGCGCCAGTCTCCACGATATGCTGCACCAAGGTAGTTGCCTGCGTTGCCTTCAATGGTAAGTTCGCCGCCCTTCATGGCGGTTCCGGCAAAAGCATCAACATTCCCTTTGACCAGCATCTTGCCGCCTTTCATCCAGGCACCTGCGTACTGATCAGTACTGCTTTCCACGGCAATTTCTCCGGCACTCATCTTGAACCCGAGGTACTTGACCCTCTTCATATCGCCTTTGACAATAATCTTCGTGTCAGAGGCGGTTGCACCTGCATTACCACTTATCTCGAAATACTTGCCGAGAGTTGATGTTACATTTCCTTCGTGAACATGAAGCTCGGCGATCTGTGCTGCAGTTTTTCCTGCAAATACATCGGGTGATACATTGTCCGCCTCGAGATACAGGGCAGGCGGGTTTTTCATGGTTATCGTTACAGTTTCCATGGCTAACACCTGCATTTATGTTGCATCTACCTCGATGGTATACGGGTTCGGGACAAAGTGGTGTCCGAGAGCTTCGTAGTTCGCCTGGGTCATACTGTAATACTTCAGGAATTTCTCGTTGATATCACGCATGACCTGCGGGTTCTCTTTCACTTTTGCATTTACCCAGAGCGTACGCTTGTGACCGTTGCTGACGATTTCTCCGTTAGTAACAACCTGGACACCGCTCTTGAAGACATGTGAACAGCGCGAGAATGCCTTTTCAATATCGTCAGGGTTTGCCACTGGTTGATCCGGGTTGAAGTTATACACCGCAACATCGGCGTCCATGCCGGGCTTCAGGCCTCCACACATGCTGGTAAGGCCGAGGGATTTTGCAGGGCCGGCGCGGGTCATCTGGGCGAGCTCGTAAAGCGATATCTCGCGGTCCAGCGAACCGATGCTGGTTTGTGAAAGGACCTTGTCCTTGTGCTTAAACGCATTGATCTGTGCTTCACGGGCTTTGGTGGACATCAGCCACTTGATCACCCGCGGGTACCGGGTAAACGGACCCGCGTTGGGGTGGTCGGTGGTGATGTAGCAGCGCATCGGGTCCTTCATCATCAGGGCAATTTCCAGACCAATCGCCCACTGGATTGCACAGACCGATATACTCGGACTGTATATATATGGAACGACACCGGATCCGGTTTCCAGCTCCACATCGATGTTTGCCCATTTGAGATTATTGAGGCCGGTAAGGTGGTGCTCGAACGGACCATCGGCAGTCATGGTCGTGGTCTCATCGAGGGTTACGTTACCTGTGTCAATCGTTATGTTCTTGTTCTTATTGACATAGTCTGTAACCTCTTTTGCCTTAGACTCAAAGTCCCCCCAGTTGGTTCCGCCATAGGAGTGGAACTGCGAATGGGTGAGGTGCATAACCTGTTCACGGCCGAACTTGTTTTTGGCCTTGAAGCCTTCGGCAAGTTTCAGTGTGTCAAGAGTGGTCTCATAACATCCCGGATTTCCGAGATTGTTGGGGTGGATGTGCAGTGAGTGCGGGAGACCGAGGAATTCATTTGCCTCGATCAGTCCTTTGACGATCTCAGCCGGTGTTATATCGAAGTACGGGACCGGGTCGTTCACGGAGAGACAGTTCAGCCCCCATGCCCATGCTTCTGTTCCACCGGGATTGACCACTTTGACAGCATATCCTTTGGTTACCCTTATGAGCCATGCGATATATGCTGCAGTGTTCTCAACCTCTTTGTTTTTGAGGTACTCCATTACAAACCAGTTGTTTCCAAAGACAGGGAATGCCGCTTCGTCAATGATCGGGGTGTCCCGGATCTCCTCATGCACATGGCGGGAGAACAACGGAGGCATTGCTGCCTCCATAGCGGTGGTGTATCCCATCTTGGCATACTCGTAACCGGTCTTGAATGTCGTTGGTATAGAGTTCCCGCCGCCCATCCGCTCCATGCCCTTTGTAGGAGTGCAGGTGAAGAGCTTATCTTCAGGACGATAAATCCTGCCCATGTTTACTTTTGGTCCCGCGATATGAGCGTGGATCTCCACGGCACCCGCCATGACGGTCTTGCCCCTGGCATCGATGACCTTTGCACCGGAACCAACCTTGTCGACGATTTTGCCGTCCTTGATGGCTATGTCTGCCTTGTCACCTTTGATGCCCTGGACCGGGTCAAATACGTGACCGTTTTTGATGATATATTCTGACATAATTATGCTGCCCCCTTGAGTTGTCGTACCCGGTCGCGGACCTTGATGAGGAACTGCTCATCGGTAAGCATGCCCTCGGGTGGCTCGACAACCTTGCGGCAGTCAATCGGCACATTGTCCATACGATAACAGTTCCCACCGGTTTCCACACCGTTAAATGCAACCGGTACGTGGAGTTTTGAGACACCGCTTGTCGGTGTCAGGTGGGGGTCTATGCATACTGAAGGTATGTGAGCGAATTGCTTTACAGCACTGATGGGGAAGTGCGCCCCGGGATCACTGCCAATGGTGAACATGGCGTCAACTTCACCGCGGATCAGCAGGTCGATTGAGCTGGTGTCGCCGGGATTATAGCGTGCGAATCCCCTGGTCAGGTCTACTGAATACGGGAAACCGAACTGCCAGGCAAACACTTCTCCTGACCCGGTCACATTGTAGTGACCCCTCATCGGCATGATCGAGAATTTCGTATATTCGTTCAGGTCTTTTGTAACAGCAATCGCTTCGTCGATGTTGTGGTTTTTGCCAAGCGACTGGGTCACACCCATACCGAAGAAAATGATCCCGAAACGCCCGCTCTTCATCATGTCCGCGGCTTCCCGGATCTTTTCCTTAGGGATACCTGCAACGACATCAGGGAGCCATTCTCCTTTGAAGGCAACTCTGAGTGCGTTCAGCAACTCATAGTCCTTGCCCTGTTCGATCTGCAGGTGGACATCGGCCATTTTTGCCGTATCGGTTACACGGGGATCAACGACAATCATCTTGCGGCTCATCTGCCCCTTGCTGGTGAAGAACCCGCGGGGGAAGATCGAGTACCTTGACATGTGGCGGGGGTGTGCATGTGCCGGATTGCATCCCCAGAAGATGATGCGGTCTGCACGGTTCTTTATCTCTCCAAGAGTACATGACGGGAGACCTATATCCTGGACGGCAATCAGGGTTGTTCCGTGGCAGACCGCAGCAGTATTGTCGCAGCATGCACGGGTGATTTCGGCGATCTCGTTACCCACACTCTGTGCTTCGCAGTTGGTGGAGCTCCATCCATACATCAGGGGCTTTTTGGCCTTTGCAAGCATCTGTGCGGTATACTCGGCTGCCTCATCATAGCTGACCTCTTTCCAGGTTCCGTCAGGCTGATGCATCCTTGGCCGGGTAACACGGTCCTTCGACTGGGAGTGCAGGAACTTTTCAGTTCCTATAACGCATGCATTGTAGACTTCGAGAAGCTGTTTCCCGTCATCCGAAACAACAACTTCAAGGTCATCACAGAGCGTCCCGCAGAAAGGACAAATGACATCTGGAATTGTCTTGGTCATTTCATTTCACCCCGCATTGTTTCTGCACGAGTTCAATTCCGAGCAGTACCGGTTCGTTGATTGCCACCTCTACCCTCACAGGAACACCTTTGAATGTCGGCATACCCGTCGAGTAGGTATTGGGATTAATTATGGAATTCGCCCAGGGTCCCATGGGAATAAATCCAAGACCCGGGTGAGGCCCCTGCGTGGTCTCGATTGCTTTCACAATAACGCTGCCGTGATCGCTTGTCACTCTGACGTTAGTATTTTTCCACGTCCCGAGTTTTTTCAAATCTGATGGATCAAGTTCGATGATCCCAGCAGCAGTGCGATAGGCGGGTTTCTCCTTCCCGCCTTCAATCGCAACACCCTGCTGGATGCTCCGACCTGATATCAGGTTCACGTTTATCGTTGCCACTGACTATTCCTCCCTACTTGTTGAATTCAGTAATAGGGCTTGGTCCGAGCTCGTTGATAGTTTTCACAACATCAGTGATGACTGCACCCCACTTTGCACCCTCGGATGCTGACACAAACGTCATCCTGAAGCGGCGGTCATCAAGACCGATGCTCTTCATCAGGCGCTTTACCATGAACATGCGTTTTGCGGCCTTGAAATTACCTTCAAGATAGTGGCAGTCACCGAAGTGGCATCCGGAGACAAGCACGCCATCCGCACCGTCAGCAAACGCCTTAAGGACAAACAATGCATCAATACGACCGGTACACATGACACGGACAACCCGGACATCCGGTGGATATTGTATACGTCCACCGCCGGCAAGGTCAGCGCCTGCATACGAGCACCAGTTGCAGAGAATTCCTATAATTTTTGGTTGCCACTGCCCGGGCTCACGGTTGGGAATGGGAAATTCCGGTGGTGCTGACATTACTGCTCACCCCCGAGCAGGAAAGCATCGATCTGCGCCACGATCTGCGGGGTAGCAAAGTGGTTCATCCAGATTGCTCCACCAGGGCAGAAACCACCGCAGGTTCCGCACCCTTTGCACTTGGCTTCAGTGACCTGCATAACCTGTCGTCCTTCCTTTTCCACGAGTGCCAGGGCACTGTATGGGCAGAGGTTTACGCACATACCGCAGCCTGCGCATTTCTCCTCGATGCACATGGCGAAATACGGTTCGAGTTCAACCTCTCCCTTGTGGATTGGAATACTCGCCGCGGAAGCTGCACCTTCAGCAGATGCAACAGTATCCGGGATATCCTTTGGTCCCTGGCAGACACCGGCAAGGAATACTCCGGCAGTTGTCGTTCCACAGGGGTTCAGTTTCGGGTGGGCTTCGAGGAGCCATCCATCCATCGAACAGGATACACCAAAGAGCTTGCGGGTCCTGTTTGTGTCCTCCATTGGCTGTACTGCAGCTGCCAGCACGACAAGATCGACATCCATGTCAACCGGGCGGTCCAGCAGTGTGTCATCAGCGTGGACGTGGAGGTTCTTGGTGACCGGGTCTTCAAGGATATTTGCGACCCTGCCGCGGATGAACTTCGCCCCTTCATCCTGGATGCGGTAATAGAACTCCTCGTACATTTTACCGAATGAGCGGATATCCATGTAGAAGATATACGGAGTGCATCCCGGAATCTTTTCAATGATCTGGTGTGCATGTTTCAGTGAGTACATGCAACAGAACCGTGAACAGTAGGGCTTCCCGTTTCCGGTATTGTCACGCGAGGCTGCACACAGCACGAATGCGACTCTTTTGGGTGTTTCCCCGTCGCTTGGCCGGACGAGGTGACCCCCTGTCGGACCTGATGCACAGATGAGCCGTTCGAACTCGAGACTCGTGATGACATTTTCATACTTTTTATATCCCCATTCTGCCTTCTTCTCAACAGGGAATATGTCAAAACCTGTTGCGAGGATTGCGGTCCCAACCTTGACTTTGACAAACTCGTCCTTTTGTTCGAGATCAATTGCTTTCTTCTCAGGACCACAGGCAGTAACACAAAGACCGCACTTGATGCACGAGTTCCAGTCGATTGTATAGATAAGGGGTACGACCTGCGGGTGATTGATATAAATCGCTTTACGCGGTTTCATACCAACTTCGAAATCGTTGGGCTTGACAACCGGGCAGACAACCTCACAGTCACCGCAGCCGTTACAGCCGCCACCGACAATACCACGAGCTTCTGCTTCAGCCGGGGTGAGTACACCGCGTGCCTTCTTCCGGATGGTTACATCAAAGTTGCCGATATAACCCTCGACAGCATCGACTTCTGACCATGTCATCAGCTCGATATTTGGCGCCCTGCCAACGTCCACCATTTTTGGTGTTAAGATACACTGGGAGCAGTCAAGGGTCGGGAATGTCTTGTCTAGCTGGGACATGCGCCCGCCAATGCTGGGGGATGACTCAATAAGGTAGGTCTTGATCCCTGCATTTGCGAGATCGAGTGCTGCCTGCATACCGGCAACGCCGGCCCCGACAACCATCGCTGCTTTCTCAACAGGAACCGCCTTCGGGAACAGGTCCTGCAGGAGTGATGCCTTTGCAACAGCAATGCGGATCGCGTCCTTCGCCTTCTCTGTTGACCCTTGCTGGTCGTGCATGTGCACCCATGAGTTCTGCTCACGGATGTTTGCCATTTCAAAACGGAACGGGTTCAGGCCACCTTCTTTGGTTGCTGTCCTGAACGTTGGTTCGTGGAGACGTGGTGAACAGGCAGCGACAACGACCCCGGTGAGTTTGTTATCCTTGATTGCCTTGTTAATCACGGCCTGCCCGGGCATCGAGCACATGTACTTATAGTTATCAACATAGGCGACATTCGGAATGGTTTTTGCATATTCCTGCACGGCCGGGATATCCATTGACCCGGCAATGTTTGTACCACAGTGGCAGATAAAGACGCCAATGCGTGCTTCCTGTTTTGTTGTACTACTGACAGTTGCGGGGGCCTGCATTTTCGTTTCCTGTTTTGCGGGAGCTTCGTGTTTTACTTCTTTCTTTGCTTCCATTTTCTTTGCAGTTGTTTTCTTCTTTTCAGCCATTGGTCCCACCTCACAGCACCTTCTGCAGGAACGGTTCGCAGCTGATACCATGGAGGTCCAGCCCGAGCTCCTGCGGACTCATTCCCTGTGCCAGTCCGAGCAGTTCAGCATAGTGCAGTACCGGTAAGTCGTATGACACGCCAAACTTCTCCTTGATCTCAATCTGGCCACGGTCGAACTGGAGCTGGCAGAACGGGCAGATGTCCGTGAGAGCGTCAACCTTGACCTCTTTGAGGTTAATGAGTTTCTCGTTGGCGATATCCAGCGCATGGACAATATCATAGCCTCGCACGCCGCCACCGGCTCCACAGCACTGCATCTTATTCCGGTATTCCACCGGTGTTGCACCGAGTGCAGCAACCAGTTCTTCCATCCAGGTCGGGTGTTCGGTATTCAGCATGACCTCTTTCTCAAACTCCCGGTCCTTGTGCGGTTTGGTCAGGTGGCAGCCATAGTGGACGGCAATACGTGCACCGGTGAGCGGGTTGGTAACACTGTCCCGGACCTTATCAACACCAATAAACTTGTCATTGTAGAGGAGTTCAGCGGTGTGGTAGACATTGATGGTGCCCTTGTATTCCATATCGATTTCTTTTAAAACTTCATTGACACCATCGCGGAGATCCTTGTTGTGCTTGAGCTTGTGGTTTACTTCCCAGATTGATTTGTAACACCCGTTGCAGAGCAGGGCGATGTCCATTTTCATCTGTTCAGCAAGGACAAGATTTCGTGCAGCCATTGCGTAAAAGACGTTCAAATCAATCGATCCAAATGCACCTGGTGCGGGGCAGCAGCTGGCTCCTTTAAGCGGAACCAGTTCAACGCCAAGTTTTTTCATGGCCTTGATGGATGCCGATTCGCAGCCCGGGTACCGGTTGGGGGCAATGCAGCCGAGATAAAAAGCGAATTTGTGTTTTGCTTCTGACATGGTATCTTACCCCTCCCGTTCCTTGACAATCCTGTCAGCATTTGCTTTGAGTTTGTAGTGGTCCAGGATTTTCCTTATTCCGGGTATATATTCCGGATACATATGGGTAGTTGGCGGGTCCCTGGTAAGTCCGAGTTTCTCCCGGGCAGCCCGGTTTACATCATTGTTGGGCACACCATGTCCCGAGCTGTAAATCGCCTGGACAGTCTTGAGGAAGTTCACCGGAATAATATCTCTTTTGAAGGCGAGGTTCCTCATTGCCATAATTGTATCTGTTGGTGCGATATCCCGCGGGCAGCGGTCAGTGCAGCTGTAACAGGTGGTGCAGAGCCAGAGATCCGGATCTGTCAGTGATTCGTTTTCAAGCCCGAGGACCGCTCTTCTCATGAATTTCCGGATGCGGTATGTACTGCGGGGGGCTGACGGACATGAGCCGGTACAGGTACCGCACTGGTAGCACATATGGGGTATGGTGCGTGAGATACTTTTCACAGTCTTCGTAAATTCCGGGTTCGAATCTTCACGGAAGTAGCGCTGGTCACGAAGTTTTTTCTCAAGCGCTTCCGGGTAACCTTTTACTCTTGCCATAGTCTCTCACGCCCTCTCCATTTGTTTGAGGTTGACCTGTCCGGTAATCTCCTCTTTCACCTTCGATGTTCTCTTGGTGAAGAGTTTTTCCTTGATCTTCTTGAACAGGTCTGTCTCTGTTCCCTTGACACGGATACCAGACCTCTGCAGTACAATAATATCTTCACCCGGGCATGCATTGACGCAGGCACCGCACAGGATACAGTTATCCTTATTTACTGCAATGGTTGGTTCGATCTCATGTTTCATATCTGCCGCCGGCTTTGGCGATGGAAGATAAATCGCGTTTGCCGGACAAATATCGACACAGGTTGAGCAGCCACCAGGACATTTTTCAGCGTGGAATTCAATATCTCCCTCAAAAAGTTTCTCGACAGTGATTGCCTCGGTCGGGCAATTCCGTGAGCACCACTGGCATGTGCAGCAGTTTTCCTGGATGATGCTGACCTTCCCTTCGATTTTATCAGAGACGACTTCGCGCTCAACGGTAATGCATTCCTCAGGGCATGCCTCAACACATACCTTGCAGGCATCACATTTCGACTCGTCCCAGATGACATCCCCTTCAACTTTTCCGGTTTCTGCGGTGAATTCCTTGTGTTTCACCACGATGGCCGGACAGAGTGCACCGCATATCCCACAGAGCGTGCATTTCTCTTTATCGACGGTGAATGTCGTTTTCGTCTTAATTGCTGTCAGGCGATCCTTTGCGCCTTCCACGGGTCCCTTGTAGGTTCCTTCATAGGCAGGGACGTTCCGGTCGATAGCGTCTCGCGGGCAGACCTCTTCGCAGATCGTGCACCTGACGCATTTCTCATCATCGATCTCTGCCTTCATATCATATTGGGGGAACCCTTCCTTTTCAAGGATGGGGAGTTTCTCCTGACCGTCCACTTTCAGAGTCAATGCATTGAACGGGCACATGATGACGCAGACGCCACAGTACGAACACTTGACCTCGTCAACATCAACGGGAGCAGCGTAATTGATTGCGCCACGCCTTGATGCGCCGACAAGTCCGAGAACGATTGCATCCTCAGGACAAGACTCGACACATATACCGCATCCTGTACAAGTCTCTACATTGAGAATAAGATTGTTCACGCTCTGAAGGAGTTTCTGCTCCATCACAACGTTGACACCATCTTTCTTTTTTGAAAATTTTGGAAACAATGCCATGAATTAACCCTCAACGCTGTTCCTTTATTGTACCTTTGCCACTGATCTGGATTCCCAGGGGCCTGCCAGCTTGATAACATCGTGTGGGCATGCCTGGACACAAACGCCGCACCCGGCGCAGAGCTCACCTTTAAAGTCGAGGACAACGGATTTTCCGTCTTTGACTTTGTAGATTTTATCCTTCGAAGAAGGATCCACAGTGTGAAGCTCCAATGCGTCCACAGGACATGCGACTACACAATTGTTACAGCCGGTACAATGTTCCATGTTTATGTGCACTGCAAATGCCATTTTTTTCTCACGCACCAGCTATGATCGATTTCAAAAATCGACTATTAAAAAGTGGCATAAGAATATAGATAAATGTTCTGAAGTTTACACCAGAAAAAGGCCAATTTATTGAAGATTTTTAATTTTAGTTAATTAACTATGTAATTAAGTTAATAAAAAAAAATTCACACAAATCAGCATTTTTTATGCGCTTGATAGTATGGATTAATTTAGAAAATTTATTCAATCACCATCATTGTACCATTGGAGTACCGGAGGTTATTTGTATGGAAATCAACGGAGTCACGATTGACAACACCTACGCAGAGGCATTCCCCACCTGGGTCTGCCGTGTAATTATCACTGCGGTCACGAGGGATTGGGCACTGAAAGCAGCAACAGAAGCAACCGGGTTTGCTACATCAGCTATCGGATGCCCGTGTGAAGCGGGTATCGAGGGCTATATCCCTGCAAACGAGACCCCTGACGGCAGGCCGGGTATTGCAATCCTCATCTGTGCAAGCAAGAAAAAACTTAAGGAACAGGTTGTTGAACGTCTCGCAGAGTGTGTCCTTACCGCACCAACTACGGCGGTTTTTAACGGTATTACCAATGCTGAAGAAAAGATAGCTGTCAAGCTGCACTTCTTCGGCGACGGGTATGAATACCAGAAGGAGGTAGGCGGAAGAAAATGCTGGGTTATCCCTATAATGCAGGGTGAATATATCGGAGAAGAGGAATTTGGTATTGTAAAAGGTGTTGCTGGTGGAAACTTCTTTGTTATGGGAGAGAACCAGATGGCAGCACTTGTCGGTGCACAGGCCGCAATCGAAGCAATTGATAAGGTGCCCGGGACAATAACGAGTTTCCCGGGAGGAATCGTTGGGAGTGGTTCGAAGGTTGGAAGTCTCAAGTACAAATTCATGCCAGCTTCAACCAATGAAAAATACTGTCCGACCCTGAAGGAGAAGGTTCCCGACAGCAAGATTCCGGCAGGAATCAGGGCAGTTTACGAGATCGTCATCGATGGTGTCGATGAAAAGAGCGTTGCAGCTGCAATGTCCGCAGGTATCAAAGCTGCGGTAATGGTACCAGGTGTCAGATTTATTTCCGCAGGAAACTTCGGAGGGACACTTGGACCTTATAAGCTTGAACTTCACAAAGTCCTTTAACTTTTTTTATTCTTTTTAGAATCGATTGAATAATCGATTATTATTTATATTGTTGTTAACGATTCTTTTGTTAACGAAAATTTCGGTGATAATTTGATTACCCTGACACCCGATGAAGTGAGACAGCGATTCGGCACCCTTTTTGCAAAAAAATTTCTTGTTATGGTAGACGAACGGGCTGGTGTTGCAGAAATAATCGAGCACTGTCTTGCACGGGGTCCAATCGAATGGGATGCAATGAACCGCCACCGTGCCGGAGGTGTCGTGACGGGATGCCTTGTTGAGGGAACGTCAATGACCCTCAAGGCAAAACTGGGGCGTGCCCCGGTTAATTTCGGGGCAGCAGCAGATAACATCGGAGGTCAGGCTCTCGAGGCAGTTGAAGTATCCGGCAATGAAGTAACCACTTCGTGGAGCGGTATCGCAGGTGCCGGGGTCGGGGTTGCAGCGTGTCTTCCTCAGGCTCCGGGCGTCCTTCGTTCCGAATATCCGACTGAGGATGATCTCAGAACTGGCGGTGCACGGACAAACAGGGTGCGTATCATTTCACCACGGTATGAAAAGCTTTGTTTCGGCATCGATGATACCGATACCAGAACAGAAGGAGCAACATGGGTCATGGCCCTCAGGTGTGCCGAATCGTGCAGGATTGAGGGTGTCGAATTCCTCAATATGCGTCTTGTGCAGCTCAATCCTAAAGTGCCCCAGAAAACTACAAACTGTGTTGGCTCTGCACTCAACTTTGCGGTAAAACCGCAGAATGTTGCCGAACTCAAAGAATATATCAGAAAATATGTCGAGGAACACACTTTTTCGAGTGACACCGGCATCGCCTGCTATCGGGGTATCGATTTCACTGTGGATTCAACGGCATTCAAATGGGTTAAGACTGAAATAATGACCCTCGAACAGGCGGAACGTGAAGCACAGACGCTGGGAATTGAATTCCTCGACAGGAATGCAAAGAAAGGCAGGATTGGGGCGCTCGGTGCAGTATTATGGGGAAACCGTGGTATAGAAGCGGCGGGACTGTATGGCGAACATCTCTGAACCTTACGTGATCCATTACCCACGAATAGTGGCTGTAGCACAGGGAGATGGCAGGAGGGTGGAGCTCATTGAATTCTTTGAGTGTATTGGCGGTGCGATGTGGTCAAAACATCACTACGCCAAGAGCCCTGTCGTTGAACAGGTCCGCTGCGTGGGAACTACGATGAGATACCTGCTGAAAACCGGATCAGTTGATCTCGTCCTTGAAGGTTCGCGGTTCCCGGCAGGGATATCAGCCTGCACGGTTGATGAGTCTGAAATCATCATCAGGTATATTGGCATGGGCGGTGGCGGTGTGGGTGCTGCTGCATGCCGTTCCGATGCAGCAGGGGTCCTGCGGAGCAGGAGTGATGAATCCGGGGGTGGAAAAGTTGCCGGTTCTACGATATGGCTCCCCCGTATGCAGCGGGTCCTGATCGGAGTTGATGACACTGACACACCGGAAGAGGGTGCCACCTGGACGCTTGTCCATAATATTGCAAAGGCAGTTGAGGATGAACATACGGTCTATCTCTCTCACACGATTGTCCAGCTATTCCCGGTACCCTACAGGACCAAGAATTGTGTCGGGCTGGTGGCAGAATTTGCCACAACAGATCCGGAAGGGCTGACCGCAAGGTTCCACCAGCTCCTGGAACAGTATACGCTGTCTCGAAAAACCGGGATGGCCGTCTACACCGGATTTATTCCCTCACGGGATTTGCTTGAATTCGGGTGGAAGGTGAAGAGGGGTGAGATAAACCCGGGACTGCTGGAAAACCTGCAGGATCCGGATCTGAGGATAATTATGAAGGGGCGTGGCATCATCGGTGCTGTTGCTGCGCTCCCCTTTTACACGAACTATACGGAGGCACTGGAACTATGCACTGGGAAGACCTGAAAGCACATCTTCTTGCTGTTGGCCGGGCACGACTGACCGGTGAACCTGCCGATCAGTACATCGCGTACTCTACGGCAGGACCAGGTGCCGGAGGAAGCGGTGCAGTTTTTTTTGCCAGAGGAAACCAGAGGGTCAAACTTGTGCTCAGTCCTGAAAGCAGCATTGAGATTGTGCACGCTGGAGACGGGGCTGCCGATCTAATCATTGAAGGGCAGCATATCTCCGGGCATTTGCTCAAACCTGGGTTCCACTGCCCTGACCAGGCTTTCATCACGGTGACTGGCAGTTGCATCTTTTCGTGCAGGTACTGCTCGGTCCCACGAATCGGGGGAAAACGAAAGACCATCGAAGAAATCAGGCACATGGTAGAATCGGTCCGGGACCGTATCCACGCCATTTCCATAACGAGTGGGGTGCTGACCTCTGTCGAAGAAGAAGAAACCTATGTGCTCGAGGTGGTAAAACACCTCACCCCGTTTAAGCTGCCCATCGGTGTTTCCATATATCCAACCGCAGGGACGCCAGACCGGTTAAAGGAAGCCGGTGTCTCAGAAGTGAAATTTAATCTCGAGGCCGCGACACCGGAACTCTTTTTGCGGATGTGCCCTGGTCTGGATTACGGGCTGATCTGGCAGGTGCTCGATCGCTCGGTCCGGGTGTTTGGGAAAAACCGTGTCTTTTCCAATGTCATCGTGGGGCTTGGAGAGACCGACATAGAGCTGGAAACCTGCATTAAAAACCTGACCTCCCTCGGGGTGATACCCGTCCTGCGCCCGCTCAACCCGGTAGCGGGGGTTGCAGGAATGGAACGGCCGACTGCGGAACGGTTAAAGAAAATCCT
>Ga0209492_1000167_pt1 | contig 21345 bp, 21 predicted proteins | sample PPLLak12cMay2015_FD_187253 | JGI IMG/M metagenome (GOLD analysis project Ga0209492, IMG submission 187253) | Freshwater sediment microbial communities from Prairie Pothole Lake near Jamestown, North Dakota, USA - PPLs Lake P7 Core (1) Depth... | ecosystem: Environmental > Aquatic > Freshwater >... | reverse complement strand
AAATGCGGAACTGGGCTGGAATTACGCAGCGATGCCCGACGGGAACGGATGAGGTCGGATATAGCAATGTTACGATGACCGAAAGCGGGAGGGATGCGATTTGGGACGCAGCGGTACAGGCAGGGGGATGTGTTTGCATCCTCACCGGGAACCTCAGGGATAATGAGAAAATCCACAGAAAATTTTTTTAGGATTTTTGCACCGCAAAAAAATTTTCAATAATTCTCACAAAACAACTCAAAATATGCTCTTGGATGATCACATACGGGACATTTCAAGGGAGATTCCAGACCCTCGTGGACGTACCCGCAATTACGGCATTTCCAGTATTCCGGGACAGATTTCCTGAAAATTTCCCCTTTGGCAAGACTGTCAAGCAGTTTCCTGTACCGCCGCTCATGATACGACTCTACCTTTGCGATCTGCCGGAATGTATGGGCTATCTCCGGGAAACCTTCTTCTTCTGCAACCTGTCCAAACTCTGGATAAAGGGTGCCCCATTCCATCTTCTCCCCATCTGCGGATAATTTCAGGTTCTGTGAGATTGTCCCGATAATCCCCGCGGGATACGTTGCGATAATCTTCACTTCGCCACCCTTTAAGTGACTGAAGAAAAGTTTCGCGTGCTCTTTTTCGTTTTCAGAGGAGATGTCTGGAGCTGTTGACCGAATCCACAACACCTTTCGGGTACGGATTGCCCGGGAAAAAAAGGAACCGGACCTGTCGATAATCGACCCGGTTATGCAATAAAGTTATTTGATGAGACCGAAGGACTTCAGCGTCACATCAGTGTTAACTGCACCGACATGATACACCGCCCCGGTAGTCAGCTCGTTGATGACAACCTCAGCAGGTGAGAAGAGTGAAGTGTCGATCTGGTAAAAGTCATAGTTTGCTTCCTTGAATATATCATTGAAAGGCTTGCCATATCCCTTGGATTTGTTACTCGGGATCTTCTCGAGATAGTCTTTAATCTCGGGTGCCTTCATCGTGAGATTAATTCTCCCGTGATAGATGGTGGCGTCGTTTGTCACACCCATGGCAAGCTTTGTCCCCCTGACCGGCGGGATTGGTGCAGTTCCCATCGCGGCTATGATTTTCCTGGTGTCAAACCCGAGCTCATTGAGCTTGTAGATTGCAGTCTCGACGCAGCGTCCGGAAACCTGGATCGAGCCAACGATTGAGGATGTGGGGGCAACAACTGCACAGGCATTCGCCACGTCAATATTACATTCCTCAGCTATCTTCTTCATTACTTCTGCATTCGGGAGGTGGTCGCTCTCCAGACAGATTACGGCACAGTCGTACTCGTCTTCGTATTCGATCACTTCAAACGTGTGTTTCGGCTTGAGGGAGAGTGCACGTGCCGGACCGCTACCCATGGCAAAATAATTTCCAACCTTAACGGTCCATCCGGCTTTCTGCGCACCAAGGCAGGCAATGGATGGAAAATCTGTCATGACATCGATAAATGGCATGGGAAATTCATTGATGTGTCCCATGCGAAAGTTGACCTCTCCCAGACCGCCCATGCAGATCTCGGTAAAAGCCCTGCCGGCTGCATATCCGCCGCGGGTACTCACACCGCAGTCAACGATGCGTGCTCCATTGTCCAGTTCATGATAGGAACAGTTGAATTCCTCTGGAATTTCGGCTAAATTTTCAAATATCTCCAGTGCCAGTTCGTTAACACTCAGCATCTATAAAACCCCTGCATCATAAAAGAGGGTCTGGGAACAGATAATATTTTTCAATCAGATCCAGCGTTACACGAGATATTCAAGGATCTTGGCCGGATCATACCGCAGGGTAATAATCCGTGTTCTCCCTTTCCCCTCACGGTACTCGAGGTTAATCAGTCGCATCGCATCCATCTTTTTGATAATTTCATAGAACCGGGTATAGCCGATAGAAAGGGATTCCTTGATTGATTTATACACTTCCCCGGCATTCATCTCGCGTTCCTGTGCGGCTCTTCGGGCAAATGATTCGAGTATCTCGCGTTCCTCATCCTTGAGCGTTTTTATCGTGTAGGAGAGATGGAGGTACTTTGAAACTTCGTACGCGCCACAGATATCCTCTCTCCCGATGCTGCGCCGGGCAGCATGCTCTGCAGTAAGCGTTGCCCGCTTCAACAGATCAATTCCCACCCGCAGGTCTCCGCTCTTCAGGGTCTGCCCGACGACAAGATCGAGCATTTCTTCGCTCAGAACCCCCTGGAAAAGGCCCTGCATTGCCCTTGCCTTCATGATTTCATGGATTTCAGCATTCTCATAGGGGGGAAAATAGATTTCGGCAGGACGAAAAACAGATGCGACACGTGCATCGATGGCACGCGTAAGATCCACGTCAAGATCACTGACAATAACAATCACACCGATACGGGTTCCCTCATAACTCTCATGGGACCGAAGCAGGGTGTAAAGGACCTTGTTTATTTCGTTTTCATAAAGCAGGTAATTCGCATCGTCAAGAGCGACAAGCAACACTATCTCATCTTTTATCAGGATACGGGCGACCGCGTCAAATACCTGCTTGAACGATGTCCCGGATGACGGAGGAAGGTGCCCGACAAGTTTTCTGTAGATCTGGGAAATTATTGCGAACTTGGTATTGTCAATCTGGCAGTTGATATATACCGGCACAAGTTTTTTTGTCGATTCCTCGATCTCTGTGAAGAGTTTCCGGATACTGGTGGTCTTTCCCGTCCCGGGAAGCCCTTTACAGATAGTGTTGAGGGGTCTTCCCCCGCGGAGCCCGGGGCGGATCTGGAAGGCCAGTTCCCGCATCTGTGCATCCCGGAATTCGAACTGCTCCGGGACATAATCAATCTCCAGTACCTCAGGGTCGCGGAAGAGTGTTTCATCCCACATCAGCAGGTTCTTTTTCATCTCACTACACCTCTACGCCATCGGTATTAACTGCATTGATTGTTTCCGGACCTGATAATAGGTTTTCGTGTAATGAGCCATACCTCAACAAAATCTATTCCCTGTCATTAAGAGCCTGATAATGCCGGCCTCGTTCGAGAGTGAATTATTAGTGTGGTGTCCCTGCCATTTTCAGCGTTGTCCTCTGGTTTTTCGATGCACCGGCCTCATCTTCGTACTTGCCGTAAGAAAAGGCTTATCCCCTCCCCAGTGATATTTTCGTCTGTGACGTCCCGGCTGAGCCTTACCGTTCTCGTAGACAACAATACCCTTACCGACCGGTATTTCATGGGAGAGCCGGGGCTTTCGTTCCTGCTTGAAACTGCAGGGAAGAAAATCCTGTTCGATACAGGTTACTCGGATTTGTTCCTGGCCAATGCTGAGAAAATGGGGATCGACCTGAGGGAACTGGATTTTATTGTGCTCTCCCACGGCCACCTCGATCATTCCGGGGGGTTAATCACGCTCGTCCGGCTCCTCACCGAATCAAAGATTGAAAATATGGCGCACCGGGTACCGGAACTGATTGCACACCCTCTCTGTTTTTATCCTAAAGAGAAATTCCCTCTGCCAAACATCGGATCAATTCTCGACGAATCCGAGGTTCGCCGCCAGTTCCCGGTAAACCTTTCCTGCCGGCCGGTCCGGATCACCGATGATCTCTTCTTTCTGGGAGAGATACCACGGAAGTTCTCATTTGAGCGGACAGATCCGGGAAAGAGAATAATTCACCTTCCCGATGGCAGGACAGCCCCCGATCTGCTGCTCGACGATTCAGCCCTTGTGTTTAACTCCGGTGCAGGCCTTGTCATAATCACCGGCTGCTCGCACGCCGGGATCTGCTCCATAACCGAATATGGCAGGGAGGTATGCGGCAAAAGACGGGTCATTGATATTATCGGGGGACTTCATCTTCTTACACCGTCACCATCCCGGCTCAAGAAGACGGGAGAATATCTGCAGAACCTTCAGCTGCAGGCTATCCATCCCTGTCACTGCACATCACTGTCATCAAAAATTACCCTTGCAGAGTATTGTTCCGTGCAGGATGTGGGTACCGGTATGAAAATCGAATGGTAGTGTATCCGGCAAAGAAGACAACCCATCAGAATATGCAAAAATTTTATAGATTTAGTAAACATTATACATTCCGTGGCAGATGATGAAAGTTACCCCCACTGAAGCAAATGATGAAGCAGGGGTCTGATGCCGCACTTCCTACGAAAATAGAAAGCTGAGGAAATCGACACCGTTTTTCATTCCGAAGCTGCCTTTGACTGCTTCCCGTTCTGAAAAACGCTTCGTCGCATCTTTTCCTTTTCCGAGTACAACGAAGGGAACCGGATCCCGTGTATGCGTCTTAACGCTGATCGGGGTCGGATGATCGGGAAGCACCGCCAGCACACCATCAAACTGTTCAAGGATCATCCCGACAACGCTGTCTACCCGTTCGATTGCACGAACTTTTTCTTCAACATTACCCAGGTGTCCTGCTTCATCGGGTGCTTCAATATGGAGATAGAGGAAGTCAAGGTGCCTGATTGCATCAAGTGCATATCGCCCTTTTGCTGCATAATCGGTATCAAGATAACCGGTGGCTCCCGGAACCCTGATTATCTCCATACCGGCGCACCGGGCAATTCCGTTCAGAAGATCTACAGCCGAGATCATCCCCCCTTTCTTCCCGTACTTCTCTTCAAACTGTGGAAATGACGGCCTGGGTCCTCCACTCCACGGCCAGATCCCTGTAGCGGGACGTTTCCCTGCTCTGAGTCGTGCGGCATTTACCAGATGACTGGCAAACACCTCCGTACTCTTCTCCATGCACCTCATGAGCAGGGCTGCATCACCTCCTTCCGGCAGATATTCTGCAATCTTTTTCCCGACAATATCGTGAGGGGGGGTCGAGGTGGATCCGGTTCCATGGTGGACAACGAGCAGGTTCCGGTAACTGATGCCAGCCCGTAGCATGACTTCGGGAATTTCCTGTGACAATGAAGAGAATAAGGCTGAACCCTCTGAACTAGAGATATGACCGGCTGAGAAATCGACCATAATACCGTCCTCCACAGTCACCAGGTTACATCGATAGGCAATATCTCCTGCATCAAACTCGATTCCCATGCTCGCCGCTTCGAGCGGACCCCTCCCGGTATAGTATTTCTCCGGGGCATAGCCAAGGATGGACATATTGGCAATATCACTTCCTGCTTCAAAGTCATCAGGAATTGTCCTTAACATCCCGCAGGCGCCATTTTGTGCCATCCGGTCCATATTCGGCGTTTTTGCATATTCGAGAGGAGTCCTGCCCCCCAGCTGCACGAGCGGCTCATCCGCCATGCCGTCTCCGAGAATAACGATATACTTCATGGGAACCACTATGAGGTACTTTTTTTTGTGTGCGCCGTTATGGAGATTGAAATCGTTCTTCAAGCATCGCTTTGACCGCAATACGAATGCTTTCCCGTGAGCCAAGTTGGGGCTTCCATTGGAGGGCTTTGATCCTGTCAACAGCAAGCTGCATCCTCGGGACATCTCCCACCCACCCACGTTCGCCGCCGGTAAATGTAAACTTCGCAGAGGGAAGGTGCATCTCTTCAGTGACGATCTCTGCAATGGTCTTCACGTCTATCCAGTCCTCCGATCCAATATTGAACGTGTTGACTGTGCTCCGGGTATGTCCGACCGCAAAGAGCATTGCCGCTATGCATTCGTGTACTTCGAGATAGGACTTGGTCTGCTTCCCGTCACCGAGAATCTCAAGTTCGGCAGGATTTTTTTCAAGTTTCTGGATAAAATCGGTGATTACACCATGACCGCTTCGCGAACCGATAATGTTTGCGAACCGGAATACCCATGCCTTCATCCCAAATGAATGGCAGTAGGCGGATATCAGCGCCTCACAGGCAAGCTTACTTGCACCGTATACTGAGATCGGCTCAAGCGGGGTGTACGTCTCAGGTGTCGGGATGATGGTGGCGTCGCCGTAGACCGTTGATGTCGAGGTGAATACCAGTTCCGGGACGTCATGCCAGCGCATGGCTTCAAGGACCCTGTATGTTGCCATAATATTGTTCTGCATGGTCGGATCGGGGTTCACCGCACTCTGTCGGACGTCGGGATCAGCTGCGAGATGAAAAAGCCTGTCCGCACCCTGGATTGAATCCTGCCACCCGTCGTCAAGCAGATCTTTTTTAACGAACCGCGCTTTGCAGGAATCGATATGCCGTGCTATAGTTTCCTTCCTTCCTGCACAGAGGGAATCGATCACCAGGACTTCGTTACCCTGTGCAACAAGCGTATCAACAAGGTGCGAACCAATAAACCCGGCACCACCTGTCACGACATCAAACATCAGTACATATTATGTTATCCATGCTATAGGATTACTGGTATGTTTATCGGGATCGATCACGGCACAACGGCGATGCGATTTGCCGGAGAATCGGGAAAATTCAAGATCTCGCGTGAGGCTGCAAAAGAGTTTTCCATAGAGGATCTCTCGAGACTTTGTCCGCTCGATGAAATTGAAGGGATTGCAGTCTGTTATTCGATGGGCGACAATATTTCTTCCATCACCCGTATTACCCGCGTGAAAAACCGGGGACTCGTAAGCCAGGACGGTGCAGGACAGCACATCGGCGGAGGGACAAAGGTTTTTGACGAGGTGGCAAAGAGCGGCATCCCTGCCATTGTCATCCCAGGACTCCATCGCGGATCTCCTACCGATCCCCGTTTCAAAGCATACTCCCACCAGTCGAGTCCGGAAAAGATCGGGATTGCCTATGAAGTGTGCCATGCGATCGGGAATGATGTTATTGTTTCCGATGTGAGCTCAAACACCGTTACCCTGCTTGTCACTTCCGGGAAACTGGTTGGCGCTTTCGATGCGTGCATATTCGCTCCAGGTCTCCTGCACGGTGCACTCGATGTGGACGCAATCCGGCGGATCGATGCGGGAGATTGCACAGCAAATGAGGCTTTCCAGCATGCAGGAGTGAAATTTTCACTTCCGGAAGATGAGCGCATGCGGTCTGTTGCCATGTTTGCCGCAATGGAATGCGCCGCGCTTTTCCTGCTGAATTCCCATGCCCGCGTGGCGCTTGCGGGTACGCTTGCACCGGTTATCGCACCTGAGGTTGAGAGCCTTCTGGGACGAAATGTCGCGGTTTTCGATGAATGGTGCGCATCAAGCGGTCTGGTCAGGATCGCCCGCGACGTTTTTTGTGGGAGCACTTCTGTTCTCGGGCTTGATGTAGATCTGTAGATTTATATCGATTAATCATGTAAAAATAATGGGGATTTTTTTGAGAGAACTACGTATACACGGCCGCGGGGGGCAGGGATCTGTCACCGCTGCTGAATTGATTGCTGTCGCCGCATTCGAGGGAGGTGCCTTTGCCCAGGCCTTCCCGGCTTTTGGTGTCGAGCGGCGGGGGGCACCCGTGCAGGCATTTGTCCGGTTCGATGACAAAGTCATCCGGAAACGGAGCCAGGTCTATGAACCGGATTATATCATCGTCCAGGACAGCACGCTCATCAAAGACGTGAATGTGTTCCAGGGTGTGAAGAAAGGAGGTATTGTAATCGTGAATACGGAAAAGGCACCCGGATATTCAGTCCCTGACGGGGTGAAGCTTATCACCATCGATGCCACATCTATCGCGCTCAGAACGCTGGGACTGCCTATTACCAATACATCTCTTATGGGTGCATTTGCTGCCGCGACCGGTGAAATCAAATTCTCCGCACTGGAGAATGCACTCAATCACCGGTTCCCCAAAGAGCTTGCGATTAAGAACATCGAAGCAGCCCGGGTAGCGTATAACACCGTAAAGGGAGGTGCATAATGGCATTGGCAATCGGGTGCCGGGCACGACCAGGAAAAGCCCGAGACAATAAAACCGGATCGTGGCGGGTGTTCAAACCAGTCTTTGACAATGAGAAGTGTTCGAAGTGCGGGACATGCAGGACAATTTGTCCGGAAGGCTGCATCAGTGAAAATGCAGAGGAATTTTTTGTGCCCGACTATACCTACTGCAAGGGTTGCGGACTCTGTGCGGAAGAGTGCCCGAAAGAAGCGATCGGTATGAAACAGGAGGAGAAGTAGATGCTGCAGATGATTGAAGGATCCATTGGGGTGGCAGGAGCAGTAAAATTATGCCGCCCCCAGGTGATCGCGGCCTATCCCATCACCCCCCAGACCCATATTGTCGAGGCGCTCGCTGATTATGTGGCAAACTGCGAGCTTGATGCCGAATATATCACCGTGGAGAATGAATTTTCTGCCCTTTCCGCATGTATCGGTGCAAGTGCTGCAGGTTCACGCACATACTCTGCGACGACCTCTCAGGGTCTTGCCCTGATGTTCGAAGTCTGCTTCAATGTTGCAGGAATGCGGCTCCCGATTGTAATGTCGATAGCTAACCGTGCACTTGGCGCCCCCCTTTCGATCTGGAATGACCAGCAGGACTCCATCTCACTGCGTGATTCCGGCTGGCTCCAGTTCTACGCGGAGGACAACCAGGAAGCCACTGACCTGCATTATATCGCGTACCGGGTAGCAGAGGAATCCTCAGTTCTCCTGCCTGCTTTCGTCTGCTTCGACGGGTTCATCCTCTCGCATACCTATGAGCCCATTGATACGCTGACCCAGGAAGATGTTGACAGGTACCTCCCGAAATTTGACCCCAAGGAACGGCTCGATGCCGCTGATCCTATCAGTTTTGGTATGTACGCGACACCGGAATACTACCATGAATTCCGATACGACATGGACCGTGCTCTCAAGGAATCAAAAGCGGTAATCAGTGCGGCAGGAAAAGAATTCGGTCGCATGTTCGGCAGGGATTACAGTGCAATGGTCGAAGGTTACCGTCTTGAAGATGCTGACACGGCCATTGTCGCAATGGGTTCCATATGCGGAACAACCAAGGATGCAATCGATGAGATGCGTGACGAAGGTAAAAAAGTCGGCCTGCTCAAGGTCCGCGTTTTCCGCCCGTTCCCCACGGATGACATCGCGAAGGCTCTTGCTCACGTCAAGAGAGTTGCCGTTCTCGACAAGAATATTTCCCTCGGTGCAAAAGGGGCACTTGCTCTCGAAGTCAAGGATGCCCTCTATAGTTCGGGCATTCCGGTAAAGGATTATATTATCGGCCTCGGAGGGCGGGACGTCAGGAAGAAAGATATCAAAGCAGTTGTTGAACTCTCTGAAAAGGGACTGGGAGATATATTTTATGGGCTGCGAAAGGAGGTGCTCTGACATGGCTGACACAACCTGTGACCTCTTTGACTGCGGACACCGTGCCTGCGGCGGGTGTGGTGCCGCACTTGCCGCACGACTGGTAACACAGGCAGCCGGAACGGATACTATCGTTGTATCGGCAACCGGGTGCATGGAAGTGTTCTCTACACCTTACCCTGAAACTGCCTGGAAGGTGCCGTGGATCCACTCTCTCTTTGAGAATGCTTCAGCTGTTGCATCAGGGATCGATGCAGCGCTCAAAAAACAAGGCAGGAAAGAAAAGATCGTCATCATGGCAGGGGACGGGGCAACCTTTGACATTGGGATGGTCTGCATAAGCGGTGCCTTTGAACGCGGTCATGATTTTACCTACATATGCTATGATAATGAGGCCTACATGAACACCGGGATCCAGCGGTCCGGAGCTACACCCTACGACGCGAGTACAACCACGAGCCCGGCGGGTAAGTGCTCGTTTGGGAACAAACGTCCCAAGAAAGACATGCCCCAGATCCTGGCAGCCCACGGTGCACCCTATGTCGCGACCGCCTCCATTGCCTATACTGCAGACCTCATGCAGAAAGTTGAGAAGGCGATTAACACAAAAGGTCCCTGTTATATCCAGGTCCATGCACCGTGCTGTACCGGCTGGGGTTTTGAAGGAAACCAGACTCTCGCGGTTGCAAAACTGGCAATCGAGACCGGGCTCTGGGTCAACTACGAGATGGTTGATGGCAAGGTGGTGAAGGTCAAGAAGGTAGTTCGCAAGCCGGTCGAAGATTATCTGAAGACCCAGAAACGGTTCCGCCACCTGTTCAAACCAACCCGGCAGGATGCCGAGATTGCTGCAATACAGGCAATGGCTGACAGGAATGCGGAAAAATATGGCATCGATATCAAACTTAAGAAAGAAAAGGAATAATTCCCCGACTTTTTTTCTTTCATCTTAATTTTGCTCTGGAAATCCTGTTTTTAAGGAGTGAACTCCCCGAAGATCCAGCCGGATGTTATCGTCGGATGGAGCGGCTTTCACCGTCAAAAAACCCATGAGGGAAATTCTGGTGCATCGGAGCCTGCTATGAGCCCGGTTGTACCTCATTTCCCCCGCCCCCCGAATTTCAGAGGTCATAATTCGGAAAAATGCGGAACCGGGCCGGAATAACTGAACGATCGCCGATGGGAACGGTTGAGGTCGGATACAGCAATGTTACAAAGACCGAAAGCAGGAGGGATGGGGTTTCGGACGCGGCGCATGCCGGCCGGGGACTATGTATGCATCCTCCCTGGAAACGTCACGGATAAAAAGGAATTCTCCATTATTAAAACCTGTGCGCCCCCCCCTCGTCCGCTCAGATATGATCACGGAATTACCTGAAATCAACAATGTTAATAGGATGCAGGGAAACATTAGTAAGAGACCGGGCTCGTGGTCTAGTTGGTTATGACGTCGCCCTTACACGGCGGAGGTCGCCGGTTCGAATCCGGCCGGGCCCATTCTGTTCCGGTCCATTTTTAAATAAAAAAGATTTTGATTTTAGTACTTCGCCAGTTGCGATTCGAATGCATCGAGATGATTGTAGGAAGCCTGCCGGAGGTTACCGTACACGGTCTTGATATCATTGTGCCGGGCAGTGGTAATCGCCTCGTCCAGATCGTTTATGTCTACCACTTCAATGATTACCCCCACATTGAGTGCTTCGACTTTTGAGATGCTACCCTTCGCGATGAGGTTGTTATACAGGACCTGGAGAGAGGGGTTGGAAAATTTTCCGGGTCCATTGCCCGCTGCAGGATCCGAAATCCCATACCGATCGAGGAGAGTTTTTATGGCATCCGTATGCCTTTGTTCGGCTGAAGCTATATTGCTGAAGATGGGCATTTTCCACTTTGCGTAGAGATAAAGATACGTATCTCTTGCCAGTTTCTCCTCCTCACGCATGAACACCATCCAATTCTGCTCTTCCTCTGTCAATAGAACGGTCTGCCCGGAACCTGTACCCGAACTTCCCCCACCCCATTGATAGCCCCCCTGAAATCCTGCAGCCATAACACCCACAGGAATGAGGATTAAGGTAATGAGGGCAATAAAAACAACTTTTTTTATCATAGACCTTTACTCCCAGACCGGCAATACCAGAATGAGTGGCAATACCTGTCTGTCCGTTCATTATTCAGGAGGTTTAATAAAATATTTTCCGTAAAACAGATTTTACTTCAAATTTTGAAATACGGGTGACAACAGCCATAGAGCAATGCTTTGATATTCGGGCACTTTTGGAATAATTCAGAAAAAAAGGAATTTGTCAGCTTCCGTGTGGAGGCATCCCACCTTCCATGATATGCCACATGCCCATCATCCCGATATCCTCGTGCTCGAGGATATGGCAGTGGAACATGGTCATCCCGGTGTAGTCCATCACGGGCACAAGCATCGTGACGCTTCCACCCTTCGGGACGATAATCGTGTCTTTCCAGGACGGCGTGGTCGTGTAGAACGCTGCATAGTTTGCATCACCGCCAGTGATAGAAAGGATTTGGGCCGGGTTCACGTGCTGGTGGAAGGGGTGGTCCATCATGGTCGGGTTGTTGATCGTCCAGACTTCGTAGGTCCCAACCGTGGACATGGCTTCATACGGGTCTACATCGAAGTCCTGACCGTTGATGTACCCCCTACCCATCATCATCGAGAGTGTGAGTGTCTTCTTAGGAAGGTTGTCCATCTTGGCCATGTCCCGCATGTCCACGAAATCCGGGTTAACACCCATTGGAAGTGCCTGGTCCAGTCTGGTTCCCTTGACTTGGACGGTCATCATTGTGATCTGAGTCGGGGTGGACATCCCGCGGCTGTATGGCAGCGAGTAGAGCTTGAAGATCCCCTTGGTCGAAGACGCCTTCACGAGCAGGTCGACCCGCTCGCCTGGCGAAAGGATAATCTCGGACATGGCGTACGGCTTGTCGAGCAGACCACCGTCAGTCCCGATCACTTGGAACTGGTGGCCCTGGAGGCTCAGCTTGTAGAACCGGGCATTGCAGCCATTCACGATCCTCCACCGCTGCACCTGGCCCGGCCGCATGGTCATGACGGGGTTCACCAGGCCGTTGATCATGACAATGTTCCCCTCTTTGCCGTGCATGTACTCCATAGTAGAGGTGTATGCAGTCGGGGCGTTCCCGTTCAGGCTGATGTCCTTGAGGTACATAATGTGTGTTTCGTACTTCGAGAGATTCGCTGCTTCCGCAGGGCTGTCGGCTTCAACCATGGCCCCGCCGAGTCCGCCCCAGTGCTGTTCCGCAACAAGCCCGTGCGAGTGGGCGTGGTAGAAGTTCAGGGTACCGGCATCCTGGAACGAGTGGTTGTACTCGTAATCATACGTATCCCCCGGGAAGATTTCCAGATGGGCAGCATCGGCCGGCTCTTCAGGGGAAACGTGCCAACCGTGCGTGTGGAGATTCGTGATCCCTCGCGTAAAACCAAGGATATTCTTCTCGCTTGTCGCCGGAAGCGAGTTCTTCAAATGGATCTTGACTATATCGCCGCGTTTTGCATAGATAGTTGGACCGGGGAACTGCCCGTTGTAAGTAAAGAGGTTTGCCATCACCCCGTTAACATTGATTTGGTCCATTTTCACTTCAAGGTCTACTTCGACAACATCAGATGAAGAGTTCGTATCAAGTGCAACGGCTGGATCATGGAACGCAGTTCCAGCCGGGGGATCGATTACTGTTGTTCCCGATCCCCCACCTCCGCCACCTCCACCCATTCCACCACCACCCATTCCACCACCACCCATTCCACCGCCACCCATGCCTCCGCCACCCATACCGCCTCCATCCATCATTCCAGCCTGGGTGGTCATGACGATAACAGCGAGGGCTGTGATCACAATCAATAATATCCGTGTGCGTTTCATACGGTTGGCTGATCACGTGCAATTTGTAATAAAATCTGGCACGAACTTCAAAATTAAAAACAAAAATTGTTCACTTTAAATTCTTGGTTCTCGGTCGTTTCGATAATAAAAAAAGAATGAGATGTTGTCATTTTTGTTAATATTATCAATCCGGAAATAAGCCCACTTGACATTGCCTATGGCCGCATGATGTAATGCTCATTCACCTTTTCGATTGAACCCATCCCTCTGTATCATAATGGTATTTCAATTAATGATTCAATTTTTGAAACGAACACGTTCGTTAATAAATAAACAACAACTTATCCCCTTTCATCCCACGGCAGCGAAAGGTGGGGGATTTGGCTCCCTTAACAGGAGTCTTGTATGTATTAGCGAGTGATATAAGAAACATGTGAGGTCAAACAATGAAAAAACCAAAATCGTATGTTTTACTGCCGAAGGATACAGCCATGATTGCATTCGTCTTCATGATGCTTGTCCTCCTCCTGGTCGTACCGGTCGCCGCAGCTCCTCCTGCTCCGGCACCTGTCCTGCTCAATCCCAACACGATTCCCAAGTATGAGAACCAGATTCTTGGCCCACCACCAGTCTATGTACCGGTTTCAGGGAATTACTATGAAGTCAACGTCACCAGTTTCACCCAGCAGATCCTGCCCCCGTCAATGAACCTGACAACCCCCGTTTGGGGATATGGGGGACTTGCAAAGGATGCAGTAACGGGTGCATCGTTGGGTTATGTCAGGAATTCTCCCGCCCCCAGTTTCGAGGTCAGACAGGGATCACCAATCACCGTGAGGTGGATCAATGAGCTTACCGGTGGACATATGTTTGCGGTTGACCCGACCCTTCATTGGGCAAACCCGAACGGATTATATAATGATTTCACAAATCCCATGATGCCGATGTTCACCTGTGCCATGGAGCCGGGTGGAATATGTCTTACATACCCACCAGGATATACCCAGGCCCAGCAGAACGTTCCGATCGTAACCCACCTGCATGGAGGAGAAGTTCCGTCCGCATCTGATGGATTCCCTGAAGGATGGTTTACTGCTAACAATCTGAAAGGGCTGCATTATACCTCAACGGTCGGGGGTCTGACCAATGCAGCACAATATGATTATCCAAATTCACAGGAACCCACAACACTTTGGTACCACGACCATGCACTTGGGATCACCAGAACGAATGTGCTCTCAGGTCTTGCCGGCTTCTACCTGCTTAGAAATGCAACTACCGTACCTGACCCGGTTCAGGCAGTCCTGCCGAGTGGACAATATGAGGTCCCGATTGTAATCCAGGACCGTTCGTTCAATCCTGACGGGTCTTTCTTCTTCGATACAGTTGGACTGAACCCGACGATTCATCCCTACTGGATGCCCGAATTTTTCGGAAACACGATAATGGTAAATGGGCTGGTCTGGCCTAATATGAATGTCTCGCAGGGGACATACCGGTTCCGCCTGCTCGATGGATCGAATGCACGGTTCTATACATTGAGTTTCTCCAATAAGATGGCATTTACCCAGATCGGTTCCGATGGTGGCTATCTGAAAGCTCCTGCTACACTCAAGGAACTCACGATTGCACCGGGTGAACGGGCAGATGTCCTTGTAGACTTTTCCAAGCTTGCACCTGGCACGAAAGTCATCCTGCAAAACACAGCAAAAGCTCCCTCACCGGCCGGAACCGCTGCTGATCCACAGACAACGGGACAGATCATGCAGTTCACCGTAGTAGGAACTCCCGGGTCTGCTTTCCCGATCCTGCCAACAACTTTAAATCCGACACTTGTGGGAGCTGCATTCCCGACACTTCCGGCGCCAACAGTTACAAGGATATTAACTCTCCAGGAGGTTATGGGAGCGGGAGGTCCGACAGAAATACTTCTCGATGGTCAGAAATGGAGTGCCCCAATTTCCGAGTTACCTGCTGTGGGGACAACCGAGGAATGGACGATCGTCAATCCAACGGCAGACACCCACCCAATCCACCTGCATCTTGTGCAGTTCCAGCTGGTAAACCGGTCAGCATTCCAGGTCAAGAAGTACCAGACTGCCTGGACAGCTCTCAACGGGATGGCTCCTCTTATGAATGCAACGGTGAATGTTCCATCACTTGCACCGTACCTGCAGGGAAAACCAATACTTCCCACCGTGGCGGAACAGGCATGGAAAGATACAATCCAGATGAGACCTGGTGAAGTCACGACAATCAGGGTGAGGTTTACCGCCCAGGATGGGACAGCATTCCCGTTCGATGCAACACAAGGACCTGGATATGTCTGGCACTGCCATATCCTTGACCATGAAGACAACGAGATGATGCGGCCTTATACAGTAGTATAACCTGCATTTTTCCTTTTTTTAATGAAGACAGAACGTTGCATTCAATAACACTATGAAAGAGAGAGAAAACTCTAATCAAGATTTCGATTACATCACACTAAATCAGATAATATACAGCGATTTTATACTAATCCATCTAATTTCTGAATTATGACTTTTGAGCATTTCCAGTAAAAATAATTTTGATATGGGTCATTTCCGGTTGATCGAGACAAGCCTGAGGGTAAATGTCAGGTTCTTCCCTGCCAGTTCGTGGTTCTCATCCCATGTAATGGTTGTCGGAGTGACATTAAGGATCTTAACCACACTGACAGCACCGTCAGTAGTCCTCCGGATTGAATAGTATTGCCCTGCAACCGGAGTCATGTTTGCCGGAAGTGCCGAACGGTTCAATACATGAATAAGGGAACTGTTGTATGTTCCATAAGCTTTCTCAGGGGGAATCTTTACTGTCTTTGAATCATTCACCGCCATACCGGTAACAGCCTCTTCAAAGCCTGGAATAACCATCCCGCTTCCCAGCGTAAATGACAATGGTGAGGCATTCAGGTTTGTATCAAAAACGGTGCCATCATCCAGTGTCCCGGTATAGTATATGGCTACCGTATCCCCGGGCTTTGCGACGAGTTGATTGAACATCACAACCCAAAGGACTGCAACGATAATAATTCCCGCTGCCACCAGGAGGCCATACCGGACCTGCAGCTTTTTACTGGCTTCTGCTGCCTCTTTTCCTTTGACTTTTTCGGATTTTTTCATAATATTCGTTTATACAATAATCCTGCATGCCATATAATCGGAACCTTGAGATTCCTCAGTATTACTGTCAGATCTTGTCCGGACAGGTCGAATTACCGATGTAATTTCAGGGAATTGCCGGGACTTTAATCATGGGATGCAAACAGGAAAAATATTACACTATCTCAGAGCAGCAGCGGTAATGGCACTGACATGATTGCACTTTATTTATACCTTTACAACGCACGTAGTGGTGTTGAACATGTCCGATGAAGTGAAATTTGCAGATGTTGCCGGCAGGAAAGTCCAGTGGGACCCGGCACAGATGCGTAAGATCCAGGAACACCCCTGTTTTTCTGAAAAAGCATGCCATACCTTCGGAAGGTGCCACATTCCGGTTGCACCCAAGTGCAATATTCAGTGCAATTATTGCATTCGTGACTTTGACTGCGTAAACGAGAGCCGGCCTGGTGTTACCACAAAGGTACTGAATCCTGACGAATCCATGGATATGGTCAAAAAAGTAATTGATAAATACAGTTATATCAAAGTCGTCGGAATCGCCGGTCCCGGAGAACCGCTGGCAAATGAGGAGACATTCGAGACCCTCCGCCGCCTCCATGAGCAGTACCCCAATGTCATCAAATGCATCAGTACAAACGGATTACTACTCCCGGAAAAAATCGACCTGCTGCAAAAATACGATGTCGGAAACGTGACCGTAACCCTCAACGCCGTTGACCCGGAAATCGGCGCAAAGATATACCAGTTTATCGATTACAAAGGCAAGCGTTATACTGGTATTGAAGGTGCAAAAATTCTTCTCTCCCAGCAGTTGAAGGGTATCGAAGAGGCGGTCAAACGACATATGATCGTGAAGATCAACACGGTCTATATTCCGGGTATCAATGAAGATCACATTCCGGAAATTGCAAAGAAAGTGGGGGAAATGGGTGTGTACACATTCAACGTTATCCCTCTGATTGCACAGTACAAATTTGCAGACATCACTCCTCCGACTCCTGAGATGAAGCGCAAAATGCAGAATGAATGCGCAAAATATGTCAAACAGATGCGCCATTGCCAGCGGTGCAGGGCAGATGCCATCGGGAAACTGGGTCATGATATCCAGTCATGCCTGTACGAAAAGAAATAGTGCTTTTTCCCTGAATTTTCCCTATATTCTTTTTTCATCCCGTGACGGGTTCCAATAATTTTCCCTGATTCCCGTTCATAGGGAAAGATCCCGAACTGAAGGTATTGCTGGAATAAACTGTTCTCGTGAAAAGAGGGAGATGGACTCAATAAATAATATTTTTTGAACTTTGCGAGGTTGCTTCCAGGACAGGACTCATCGTAATGATTCGGTTCAGCTCATCAATAACCGGCTGGATTGAAGCAGGGATCGCTGTGTCCTCGGCGCTTACCGTTTTGTTCTGGTAACTTATGGTGTATCGGATTAAATCTGCACTGCCATGCCGAGCCGAATAATTTCCCTGAAGAGTCAGGAAACGTCCCTGATCAAAGAGCAGAATAATCCTGTCAATATCGGTCTGGTTCAACTCAATTTCGTGGTTCCCCGTCCTTCCTGATACTATTGCAACCCCATTATCAAAAATAACCAGCCTGTCCTGCAGACCGGCAATCCCTCCGGTCCGGTAGTAATCAACGAGGACCGAAGGCACAGGAGGGCGTGATACGGGTGGCGTCCTTGAACCAAGACACCCGGATATCATCACCGCAGCAATGAGGAAGAGTACACAGATCGCCCAGCATTTCCCGATAACAATCCCTCCTTTTTTCCTGAAATAGTTTTGGTATTCAGTTTATATCTGAAGAACATCCATCTTTGAAGATTTTCCTGCTGCTTTGCGTTCCGGAAGTACTTCTTCAAGTGCCGCGATCAGGCTGTCGACTTTTTCATTGGTAAATGCCGCCCTGAATGCAGCAAGCTCTGCAGCATTCATGATCATGACGCCTTTTTTCTTCATGGGGAGACCATTTTCACCGATGGGGTTGATATCAATGGCAAGAGAGGCAGCCCGGTTCCTTGTCGCCGGTAATCTTATGATGGAAACACCTTTTACCGAAGTATTTTTACGCTCCCAATCCTGTCCCTCTTCTATGAATGCTTTAAGTATTTGTGTCAATTCCATAAAAAGAACTATTGAGTTATATATTAAAATGCTATTCGTTATGATACGAAAGTAACCATTCTCATCCCCACACCCTCTCATATTCCTCAGAACACCGATGCCAGTCCATTCATGCCCCGACGGATATTTCCTTATTGATATGAATGCCAATCCCTGATAGTAACGTGAAGTATGCACACAATAAACCTGCCCCCTGACCAGCAATTTTCACTTGACCAGACCCTTAGCTGTGGACAGGTCTTCCGGTGGGATAAGACGGAGGCCGGATGGTGGTATGGTGTCGTCGGCAGACATGTAATCAAAATACGGCAGGACTCCCGGAAGCTCACCTTTGAAGGTGCATCAATACCGTTTATAACGCAGTATTTTTCTCTGGACCTGGACCTTCAGCTGATCCTTGAGACAATCGATTGCGATCCATTCATCGACAGCGCGATACGACGATGTACCGGGCTTCGCCTGGTCAGGCAGCCGAAATGGGAATGCCTCATATCATATATATGCTCGACGAATTCCAATATCCCGATGATACGACGGAGGATCGGAACCATTGCAGAACAGTTCGGCAGGGAGATTATATTCGAAGGGAAAAAATACTACGCATTTCCTGAACCGTCTGCCATAACGTGTTCTGACGGGAAAGCCCTCACGGAATGCAGACTTGGTTATCGCACACCTTACGTTTTCAATACCGCCTGTTCTATCGGCAATAGTAAGCAATGGGAAAAGACGATCACTTCAATGACCTTCGAAGCAGCCCGTCGCGAACTTATGAAGCTCTCCGGAGTGGGACCAAAAGCAGCAGACTGTGTCCTCCTTTTCGCATTCCAGAAATACGAGGCGTTCCCGGTAGATGTCTGGATCCGCCGGATCATGCAACAACACTATATCAGAAACCTGAGTACTACTTCCGGCCTGACCGCCCGGGAATACGATTGTATACGAAGGTTCGCACGCGAACACTTCGGGGAGTATTGCGGGTATGCTCAGGAGTACCTGTACGCGGCACGCCTGTGACAGGAAAAAATTCTGAAGATTCAGGTTATGTTCCGATATCCCAGCTGCAAAGATATTTTTTCTGTCCTTTTGTCAGCGTATCGATGGAGAGACCCAGTGATGATAGTTTCAGGTCAGCAACCTGTTCATCGATTTCCTGAGGGACTTCGTAGACTCCGCCTCTGAGTTTCCTGCCATTTTTTGCGATATACCGTGTGCAGAGCGCCTGGAGGGCAAAACTCAGGTCCATAACTTCAATGGGATGTCCCATTGCTTTGGGTGTCGCGAGGTTAACCAGCCTCCCCTCTGCAAGGAGATGCACTGCTTTTCCTTTTAAAATGAATGTCTCGATACCGTCACGCTGGATCACCTTCTCTGCATGTTTATGGAGCCATCCGACGTCAATTTCGACATTGAAATGACCGGCATTCGAGAGGATTGCACCGTCTTTTAAGACAGGGAAGTGCCTGGCGCTGATAACTCCTGTGTTACCCGTAGTTGTAATAAAAATATCACCAAGGGCAGCTGCATTGTCCATAGTCATGACCATATACCCGTCCATATGTGCCTCAAGCGCCTTGCGAGGATCGATTTCGGTGACAATGACCTTTGCGCCCAGGCCGTGGACTTTTTTAGCCAGCCCCCGCCCACAATACCCGTACCCTGCAATAACAACATATTTTCCGGCAATCAGGCTGTTTGTGGTGATCATAATTGAGGTGAGAGCACTTTCCCCGGTCCCATGGACATTATCAAAGAATCTTTTCATGGGAGTATCGTTCACTGCAACGACCGGAAATTCCAGTTTACCTTCAGCAGCCATTGACCGAAGGCGGTGGATGCCAGTGGTTGTTTCCTCGCAACCGCCGATAACCTTTTTCAGAAGATCACGACGCCGGGTGTGGAGGTAGTGGATCAGGTCCATGCCATCATCGATGGTGATGACCGGCTCCGCATCAAGCACATGGTTAATTGCCGCATAGTATTCCTCGACAGAACAGGCATGTTTTGCATAACAGTGGACATTCCTTACTGAATTGAGCGCTTCAGCGACATCATCCTGTGTCGAGAGCGGATTGCACCCGGTGATGTGGACCTCGGCACCGCCGGCCGCGAGTGCGGATACGAGGTTTGCAGTCTTGGCCTCAACATGGAGGGCCATTCCGATCGTCATTCCGGCAAACGGCTTTTCCTTTTCAAACTGTTTTTTTATGGCAGCAAGCACTGGCATATACTGCGCAGCCCATTCAATTTTCAGCATTCCCGTACTCATGAAAATCCTCTCAGGAAGGTGCTCTTGCCGGCACCACTCCGGATACTGATGTCACCTATGAATAGGCACGCCAAGTTACATAAAAACTCCCAAAACTCCTTCGGTTTCCATTGAACTATCAATGGGATGGGAAATGTAGATAGGGATCGCACACCCAGATTTATTTATGGTGCTCACTCGACGGATCATCCCCTGCCTTGATCTTAAGGAAGGAAGGGTGGTGAAAGGAACACATTTTCTGGGACTCCGCGATGCCGGCGATCCCGTCGAGCTGGCTGAGCGATACAATGAGCAGGGAGCTGACGAAGTCGTATTCCTCGATATAACCGCATCAAAAGAGAAGCGGGGAATCATTATCGAGCTGATAAAACGGGCTGCTGACGAGCTTTTTCTGCCGTTGACCGTCGGAGGCGGTATCCGTTCCCTTTCCGACATCCAGCAGATCCTCCGGGCGGGCGCTGACAAGGTCAGCATCAATACGAGCGCAGTGCATGATCCGGGCCTGATCACAAAAGGGGCTGAATCATTCGGGACGCAATGTATCGTCGTAGCTATGGATGTCCGACGCAATTATACAGAGAACATGAATGCGATACCGGTGCTGCTGGAAGACGGCTCCCGATGCTGGTATGAAGTTGTCATCTACGGGGGCAGCACGCCGACCGGCATTGATGCTGTGGCATGGGCCCGGGAAGCAGAGGAACGTGGTGCCGGCGAGATCCTGCTGACGAGCATGGAGACGG
>Ga0209492_1000165_pt1 | contig 21381 bp, 22 predicted proteins | sample PPLLak12cMay2015_FD_187253 | JGI IMG/M metagenome (GOLD analysis project Ga0209492, IMG submission 187253) | Freshwater sediment microbial communities from Prairie Pothole Lake near Jamestown, North Dakota, USA - PPLs Lake P7 Core (1) Depth... | ecosystem: Environmental > Aquatic > Freshwater >... | reverse complement strand
GTTGCTATCGATACTTTGGAAGCCCTTTTCTCCGGATTCGCTAATGAGGCGATCCTGCGGTCTGAGCTGCGAAGGCTCTTTCTCTGGCTGAAAGATCGTGGTGTGACTGCCGTTGTTACGGGCGAAAGGGGCGACCGGTCGATCACCAAGTACGGGCTTGAGGAGTATGTCGCGGATTGCGTGATCACTCTTGACCACCGGGTTACCAACCAGATCGCGACCCGTCGCCTCCGTATTGTCAAATACCGGGGGAGTATCCATGGGACCGACGAGTACCCGTTCCTGATCAGCGCTGATGGTATCTCGGTTCTTCCCATAACCTCGATGTCCCTCATCCATACTGCATCGAACGAGCGGATTTCCACCGGTATCCCGAGGCTCGACACGATGCTCGGGGTAAAAGGGTTTTACCGCGGGTCGTCAATCCTCGTCTCAGGTCAGGCAGGTACCGGGAAAACGAGTATTTCAGCTACGTTTGTCAATGCTGCATGCAGGCGCAATGAGAAGTGTCTTTTCTTCATCTTCGAGGAATCCGAGAGCCAGCTCATCAGGAATATGAAGTCTATAGGGATGGACCTTGAACCCTGGGTCAAAAAAGGCATTTTAAAGTTTCATGCGGTCCGTCCGACTGCTTACAGTCTGGAAATGCACCTCTCGATGATGCTGAAACTCATCGATGAGTTCAAACCCACTGTGCTGGCAGTCGACCCCATATCCAACCTGTACCCCATCGGCGATGATATTCAGGTTCGTTCGATGCTGATGCGGCTTATTGACTACGCGAAGTCCCTCCATATCACCGGCCTCTTCACCAACCTCTCGAATGATGCAGAGGTTGGGTTGTATTCGCTCGAGCCAACCGAGATGCATGTATCCTCTCTGATGGATGTATGGCTTATCCTGAAGAATGTCGAGGGGAATGGGGAGCGTAACCGTATCTTTTCGATCATAAAGGCGCGTGGCATGGCTCACTCAAACCAACTCCGTGAGTTCGTCCTCTCAGATAGAGGCATTGAACTCCTCGACCTGTACAAGGGGACCGAAGGCGTCCTCTTTGGCTCCGCCCGGATGGCACAGGAGAGCCGGGAAGCCGGGGAACGGCTCCGCAGGAACGAGGAGACAGAGCGGAAGAAGCGAGAGCTGGACAGTAAGAAGATAGTAATGGAGAACGAGATTGCACTCCTCAGAGCAAAGTTTGCCGGTGAGGAAGACGAGATAAAGGTTCTCATAGGGCAGGATGTTTCACGCAAGAAAGCATCAGAGAATGTTATGAAGGAGATCGCCGTCCAGCGGAAAGTCGACAAATAACCGGCTGATCCGGATCAAATAATCAACCAGGTGAACCGTTGTGCCAACCCCCCCAAAAAATAACAGAAAAGAGAGAGAGATTCAGGAAGAGCCTGCGGAAGAATCATGGATCCTCCGTCTGTATGTCGCCGGACAGACCCAGAATTCTCTGACCGCTTTTGACAATCTCAAGAAGATCTGCGAGAAGCATCTTGACTGCAGGTATAAAATCGAGGTTATCGACCTCCTGAAGAACCCACAGCTTGCAAAGGACCACCAGATCATTGCCGTCCCCACCCTGATCCGGAAGCTGCCGACTCCGGTCAAAAAAATCATCGGGAACCTTTCAAACACTGAAAAAGTACTTGTCGGACTGGATCTGCGGAAGGTTGAGTAACATGGCTGCTTCAAAAGGCGCGAAAAAGAAGGTGCCTTCGAAAGCAATTGAGCCGGGTGATGTAACCTCAGAGTACGAGTCTGCACTTGAAAGGCGGAAGACCGACCATTACGTTCTCAGGCTCTACATCGCAGGGAACAACCTGCGATCGCAGATGGCAGTCGAGAACGTAAAGAAGATCTGCGAAGAGTTTCTTAATGGCAGGTACGATCTTGAAGTAATCGATATTTACCAGGACAGGACGAAGAATCCGGTTGACCTCGTCCTCGCGGCGCCGACGTTAATCAGGAAGCTGCCGCTCCCCCTTCGAAGAGTCATTGGCGATATGACCCGTAAAGAGAAAGTGCTTGTGGGCCTTGATCTTATCTCGCGGGTGTGAGTGATATGACGAAAAAGATCTCCGGGGGAAATAACTCGAAAGGGGAAAACGGAGGTCTTAAAAAAGAGATTGCAGATCTGCATGAGAAGATCCGCGAGCTCGAAGAGACGCTTAACGCCATCAGGTCCGGAGAAGTGGATGCCATCGTTGTTGAAAAAGGCGACGCCCGGCAGGTTTACACGCTCGAGGGGGCCGACCAGCCGTACCGTGCACTTGTTGAGAATATCCGGGAAGGCGCGCTCACCCTCTCGCGGACCGGGATGATCCTGTATACCAATACCCGTTTTGCCGACATGGTGAAGCAGCTTCCCGAAAAGGTCGTGGGTACCTCTATTTTCGATTATGTCTGCAAGGAACATCACAAAGACATGGAAGGGGCGTTACGGGAGATCACGCAACAATCATCCCGCCGCCGTGTTCGTATCCGTCAAGGGAATGGATCCCTTCCTGTCCTCATTTCAATGAACCCGCTTTCAGCAGGGGAGGCCACGAAGATCAGCGTCGTCGTTACCGACCGGAGAAAAGACGAAGACCAGATCCAGATGCAGGCACGGATGCTTGACGCAGTTGGAGACGCAGTTATTGCTGCTGATACCAATAATAAGATTATTTACTGGAACGATGCCGCGACCAGGACCTATGGCTGGGAACCGGAAGAGGCATTAGGACGTGATCTCTTTGAAGTCGCAACTACGGAGATCTCGAAGAAAGAGGCTCAGGGAATCGCAGCACAGCTCAGGAAAGGTTCGAACTGGACCGGAAGGTATACCGTGCGTCACCGGGACGGTCACGAGTTCCCTGTTCACGCAAACGATGCTCCGGTTTTTGACGATGATGGAAAGTTCATTGCAATTATCGGTGCAAGTCACGATATCAGCGAACAGATACTGATCGAGGATGCATTGCGGGAGAGTGAAGAGAAATACCGGAATCTGGTTAAGTACGCTCCTGCAGCAATCTATGAAATGGACCTGCAGGGTACGAAGTTCCTGAACGTAAATGAAGTGATGTGCAACATCCTCGGTTATACCAGAGAGGAACTGTTTTCAATAATGCCTGGTGATCTCCTTGACCCTGAAAGCCGATCCCTTTTCAAAGAACGGATCAGTAAAAAAATCGCTGGAGAAAAAATCAAGGAGCCTGTCGAATACCGTATCCAGAGGAAGGATGGCGAATGGATAGATACTGCTGTCAGTGTGGGGGCATTTACTTACTCAAATGAAAATCCACCACGGGTCGTGGTTATCGGGCACGACATTACCGAACGCAAGAAGATGGAAGAGGAACTTAAACGCAAGCATAACGACCTGAATGCTGCATTTGAGGAGATTATATCAACACAGAAGGAGCTTCGCAAGAATATCGATGAACTGACGAACCGCGAGAAGCAGCTCAATGAAGCTCTCGCGGAAAAGGAGGTGCTTCTTTCAGAGATTCATCACCGGGTCAAGAATAACCTTGCGGCATTTATCTCTCTTCTGAGCCTTGAGGGATCCTATGATGTTTCACCAGCCGGGCAGATGCTTAAAAAGGATCTCCAGAACCGTGCGAGAACCATGGCACTCATCCACGAAACCCTGTACCGTACGCGAAAATTTTCGGATGTAGATATGAACGTATACCTGAATACTCTTGTTGAACAAATCGTCACATCCTACCGCACTGACCAAACTCTGAAAACGACCGTTGAGGCAAATGGAGTAACTCTCGATCTGGTTCGTGCGACGCCGATTGGCCTGATCGTGAATGAGCTCGTGACCAATTCACTCAAGTACGCCTTCCCGCAGGAAGCGACATCTGAGAGAACGGACCGGAAGGAACCCTGCACCATCAGAATCCAGATTTCAATAGATGATGGTAACTACCTCATGAAGGTTTCTGACAATGGTGTCGGGCTGCCAGCGGATAGGAATATTCAGGAAACCCAGACCCTTGGCCTGAAACTCGTAAACTTTCTGGCGAGGCACCAGCTTCGGGCTAAAATTGAAATTAATAGAGATAAGGGGACAGAATTTATTTTCCGGTTCAGGAAATCTTCAAAAATGGACACCCAGGATTATCCTCTCGTTTCCTGATCCGATTGATTGATGGAAAGGGGCTCTCTTGAGAACCTAAGATTTCAACAGATTGCGAATCACCACTATCGGAGTGGACCGTGCCTGTCCTCCAGAACCGCTCCTGCGCTTTGTGATTGTGTTGTAGTGTTCCCTTCTCTGGAATTATCGCTCGGGATGCCACAGCGGCGGGGGCGGAGGTATTACGGGGCGTAGCTTAAAAGAGCTTTTAGGAAAAATATTGTGAGGATTTCCCAGAAAATTAAATTAAACAGATGTGAGTAATGGAATGTTTATTCCTCATAATTATTTGGGATGAACCCCACCGCCCCGACGGGGCGCCCCCGCGGCGGATCAGTGTCTTTAAGCATATTTGTAAACACCGTACTGCCCCGCCGTGCCTAGGAGAGGCCCTGAGGCGGGGAACCCTCATAGAATTACATGATTTAATGATTTTCATGGTTCGGGTATGAAATCCCGTTCATGCCCGTTTCAACAGAGCCGGAAATGGGATATCTTTTGTTATCTGGTCCTTTCTTTGGAAAGGACATTTATTGCAAGTGCCAAGATACTTCCAAAATGACATTATTACTTTTTCCGTTCGGCATGGAGAACTCCCATTACTCCAAGTGCTGAATGAACAGGCTTTCGATCAAGGGTAAAGTGATAATACTGATCTATATAATCAAGGAGTTCGGAGTTGGGTGGTCCGCTGATAGGGGGAGTATGGAGTTCCATCTCGATCCTGCGGATTCCGGCAAGATCAGGGGGTTGTATCAACCATTCTGCGCCTTCACAATCGCATTTCAGGAAATCACAGCCTCCTGCCATGTCAATGATTCCACTGAGCGGGAATGAGGGGGAGTGTACTTCAAAATCATCCCAATTAATCTTTATCTCCTTCCCGTCTCCCAGTGCTGCTTCAATGACCCGTACAGGAACAGCATTCAGTCGGATATTCTTTCGGAGAAGTGCTGCAGTGACGGGTTCTACTGCAACCACGTTTGGAGAGTAACGGGAAGCACGGATACAAAAAGCCCCGACATTTGCACCGATATCAATCACCCTGTCATGGTGGGTCAGACCATCGAACCGGTATTCCGGCACTTCAAAGATCTGGCGAAAGGATGTCTCCTGCAGGACAAATCTGATGTCATCTGATGACGTAAAAAATGGCAGATTATTCGTTTCCTTGCCATCAGGTCGCGATCCAGTCAGGTTATCACGCCTTCTTTTTGATAAATGTGCCATCTGCATATTCCCTGAACGCCACCCGTAATTCATCAGCAGTATTCATCACGATAGGACCCCGCCAGGCAACCGGTTCATGGATCGGCTTTCCTGAAAAGAAGAGGAACCTGAACCCCTTTGCAGAAGATCGAGCCGTTACCGATGACCCGTCACCAAACAGGACAAGGTCACGATTATACACCTGGTGTCCTTCCCGTGTATCAAATGTCCCCTCCCCGGCAATCACATACGCAAATGCTGTGTAGCCTTCCTTCACCGGCTGCGAGAACGCTGCACTCCTGTCCATGGTGACATCGAGATATTCCGGATCTGCGACAATATCGCGGACCGGACCGGTAACGCCACCTGCTGAACCGGCAATAACCCGGACCGTGACCCCCTTGTTCGGGGAAACAATCGGGACCTGGGTCTGGGTTATTTCCTGGTACCGGGGATCCATCATCTTGTGAGAACGGGGAAGGTTGACCCAGAGCTGAAACCCCCCCATTTGCCCGTTGACCGGCTTTGGCATTTCCGAATGTACTATACCAGACCCTGCCGTCATCCACTGGATGTCACCGGCATTAACTATCCCGGCATTTCCCATGCTGTCTGCATGTTCCACAAATCCTTTGAGCATGTAGGTGACCGTCTCTATTCCGCGGTGCGGGTGGGTAGGAAAACCGGCAAGATAATCTTCCGGTCGCGGTGCCCGGAAATCATCCAGCATCAGGAAAGGATCGAACTGCGGGACTTCGTAGCTGCCAAATGCCCGGTGCAGGTGGACGCCGGCACCTTCAACCGTCGGATATGCTCTCAGGATACGTTCGACTGCGCGAACCTGTGTCATAAAGAAGAGAACAGGAAGTGATGGTTATTTAATATATGGGTCGGAAAATTGTCAACCGGAAAAGCCATGATTATTTTTATCAGAAGGCGTATAAACCGTTAACATGGGCCTGAAGGAGCAGCTGAAAGATACCCTTCCCGGCCCGGCCCTTTGTTCACTTTCCGATCGATTTGACGTGATCGGGAATATTGCCGTGCTCTCTATTCCCGAAGAACTCACCATGTACCGATTTGTCATTGCGGATACCGTTATCTCCCGGCGGCCAGCGTTAAGGACAGTACTGAATAAAATTTCCTGCCTTGAAGGCGGCAACCGTACGGCTCACTTCGAGATCCTTGCGGGGACTGATACGGTTACTGCCCATCAGGAGTATGGTTTTACCTATCGGATGGATGTCAGAACTGTATTTTTTAATCCCCGGCTGGCAAGTGAGCGGAATCGTGTCACCGACCAGATCGGTCCCGGTGAACGCGTGCTTGTGCCATTCTGCGGTGTTGGACCCTATGTAATCCCGGCAGCTGCACGGGGTGCAACTGTCGTCACCATTGATAAGAACCCTGAAGCCTGCCGCTGGCTTGAAGAAAATGTCCTGCTGAATGGTGTTGAGAATCAGGTTACAAGATTTTCCGGGGATGCTTTCGATACGTCTCTTCTTCCGCAAGGTACATTCGATCGTGCGATTATCCCTACACCTTATGGGATGGATGCGATCTTTGATATCATCACTCCCCGGGTAAAACCGGGGGGGATGATCCATTTCTACACGTTCTGTAACCCGGGCCAGGCAGATGCTCTTGGGAAAGAATTTGTATACCGGGGTTTTGAGCTGGTTCTGAAAAGAAGGTGCGGGAATATTGCACCGGGCATCAGCCGCTGGGTATATGACCTCATTATATGAAGGAGAAATATTAAAAATTTCGTGGAAGTCAACTCGTCCGATCGTTCAAGACGATATACCCTAGCCAGTTGTCCGTGCATTTCTGTCCTGGAACAGAACATATTACGACAAGGATATCGTTCTTTATGTTAACGTATCCATCAATGCCTTATCAGAATCACACCGGTAACAACTCCTGTTATCAGGAAAATACTGACAGCAAAAGTTATCCATGAAAATCCATAATCCGACTTGACTGGTGCAAGAGGTTCCGGCGTCGTTTCATGGATATTTGGAATGACGGGATTTCCGGATTCTTCTGCGATTACCGGAGTGGTCGAAATAACAACCGATGCATTCTCACCTGCCGGGACATTGGTTTTGTTGAGCAGGGCAATGGCGGATAAGGAGAATTCCGTGCTATCGCCCATAAAGAGGGCAAAACCATTTTTACTTCCCCGGGCACTTGTCGGCAGACAGACCCAGGACTGGTTCCGGAGCTGATACATCCTTACATCATCGACAGCAGACTGGGAGTTTATAATATACGACGAGGGGACTTCAAATTCGAGTCGCATACCTGAAATGAACGGGCATCCCGCCGAGGTGATATCGACATACTGGTAAACCCTGTTCCCCGGCGGTATGACAAGGGCTGCTGGGGCAGGTACCTTACGGGCGGTGATAATACAACCTTCAGTATCCTGCCCGGTTACCATGATGCGATTGATTGCCGAATCTCCGCCGACCATTACGGTCTGGTAACCACGTAATCCCGTATCCGATTGAACTGTGGTATGGTACACGGTGGGCAGAGGGTCATCCCCGCCATCTGAAATCGCTTCGGGCAATGGTGATAATGCAGGTAAAGGGGTGATCTCTGGTGTAACAGGTGATGGTTCAGGGGTGATTGAAGAAGTGGGTTCCGGTGTTGCTGATGGGGAGGGTGTGGGGGTAAGCGAGGAAGTGATGGGTGGGGTGGGTGTCTCTACCGGTGTAGGATCAGGCAGTGTGGGAAGTAGTGTTGGCGTGTCCAGGGGAGTTGGTGTCGTGGAAGGTGTTGGTGCTGTTGTTTCCGGAGGTGCAATGACGGTGATAAATTCCGGTTTGCCCAGGGTAGCGGCAATGGCAAAATTCTGCATAATCAGGGTCACGCTGTACGTACCGGGGCTTTCATACACGTGGGCCGGTTCCCGTTCTGCAGCTGAACTCGTGTTAAACCATGCACCGTCGCCAAATGACCAGTTCCAGCAGGTGGGCAATCCTCCCGTGGATGTGTCGGAAAACTGTACGTTCAGCGGGGCGGTGCCATTCCGGGAGGATGCAGTGAAGTTTGGGATCAGCGGAGGTATCGCGGTGGCATATTTAAGGTCGCCATTTCCTCCGTCACGGTAGCTGATCCGTGGATTTCCCGTTCCATCAAGTGCAAGAGCAGTATACAATCCAACATTCAGCCCGGTGTCAACGTTTTCAGTAGTCCAGACCGATCCGGTCTTCTTCGCATATTTCAGGTGCCCATTGGTCGCGTCATAATAGCTGATATGGGGATTTCCGGAAGCATCGAGCAAAAGGGATGTGTACAACCCGACATCCCCGGCACTATCTACAATCTCCCGTTTCCAGATGCCCCCCGTTTTTGATGCAAATTTCAAATCCCTGCTGAGCCTGTCATAATAGCTGATACCTGGGTTTCCAGCATTATCCAGTGCGATAGAAGTGTAATACCCTGCATTTCCCGTCGTATCAACAGCAACAGTCGACCACAGACCCGAGCTCCTCGAAGCATATTTAAGAAACCCGTGCCCTCCATCATAATAACTTATACAGGGATTCCCCGTATTGTCCAGTGCCAGAGATGCATAAGCGCCAACGTTTCCTGAGTCTACCGTCACGTTGGTCCAGAGGAGGCTACTGTTTCTTTCGGCATATTTCAGTTTCATGTTGGACAGGTCCTGGTAGCCGATCCGCGGATTGCCTGAACTGTCCAAAGTAAGCGATGTGTATCTCCCGACACCACCAGTGTCGATTGTTACCTTTGTCCATTCGTCCCCGGTTTTGGATGCAAATGAGAGATTTCCCTGATTAACGTCATAGTAACTGATGAAAGGCTGCGCGGATCCATCGAGGTCCAGCGAACTGTACTCGCCAGTTCCGTGTCTTGCATCCAGAGTCTCGACAATCCATGTCCCGTTTATCCCAGTCGCGTATTTCAGATGATAATTAGTGAAGTCCATATAACTGATATGGGCGTTCCCGGAATCATCAAGAGCAAGTGAGGTATAATATCCCACGTTGCCTGTACTGTCGACAGTTTCTGTAGTCCAGTCAATGGCCGCAGCAGGTGATGCAAGGAACGTGAAAAAAAATCCCGGTATGAGAAAAATGGAAAGGATCAGTAATCTGCACAATCTGCTGGAGGACCGTGAGACCGTGTCATTACGACTGGGTGCAAAATCCCGGCTGATGACAGAAAAACCATTTCCTGATCTAAACACAGTGTAATCACCCTTTGCAGGTGCAGGGGTGATGCAGGAATCAGTCAGGACAATTTTACTTAATAAACCGTACTGATGGGTCGTTCAAGCCCTGGTTAATACCCGTTCAGTGCCAGATTTTATAAGCTTTGTTAAAAATCAGCGATAACGCTATTTCTCAGCTATTAATGCGGCGGGCCTGGTAAGAACGGTCTGGATCGTAGCCTTCCCGGAATCTCTGCTTGATAAAGGACAGTGAGCATCAGCATGAAAAAAATGAACCTGTGAAAATCGCATCAAAACGGCCGATGTACTTATTTCATGAATTATTTTCTGAAAGGTACGTTGTATTGACTGACTCTGCCAGAACAGGAAATACCCGGTACCCTGCATCGTTCTTGGGTTTCTGTGTCTTAATCTTCAAAAAGTGGCTGGTCTTCTCCATCAGTTTCGAACAGGAACATTTTATCTATCGGGACTCTGAACAAACGGGAAATCCTGAACGCGAGTTCAAGCGAAGGATCATACTTCTCTTTCTCTATCGCAAGGATCGTCTGCCGCGTCACTCCCAGCTGGTCGGCCAGAACTTCCTGGGTGAGGTTGCGCAATGCCCGGTAGACTTTTATCCTGTTTTTCATTCCAGCTGCTCTCCGGTTGCCGCAATGTATGATGGCTGGGGAATGACAGGGTATTGACGGAAAACTGCCGTAAAGGCCACCGGTACTCTTTGATGCCTGACTATTAGACCGGGGGTTCCCGGGGATTCCGGAAGGTGGACAAGACGGTGAAGACGGGAGGAAATACGGATCGTAGTGCGGCGTACACTGCCACTCTGGATAACTGCGTCTCTGACTCCGGAAAACATTGGCTCAACCTGATTGAAGGGACTGTTTTTACGGCAGTAATCCCGGAAGTCCGACAGCGTGCAGGACAATAATGACCATGGTTACCGTGACGATTCCAACAATCCAGAGCCCTGGGTGGCTGATGACAGAATCCGTTCGTCTCCTCGTGACAAGGGGATAGGAGGTAGCCAGACCCCCTAAGATGCAGATGCTCATTACAAGATCCATAGTGAGCCGTTCCGTGGGAACATCGAGAAAATTTTTAAGGGCTATGACGAGTGCGAGCAGGCAGGCACCGGCGGTGAGGGTAACGAGCGTCTGCCCTCCCTGCCACCCGGAACCGGGTTCTGCAGGAGTGATTTTTTTATACTCAGTTCGATCCATAAATGTCCAGCTTCCAAACCTTAATGTAAATTATAATTAACATTTTAGAATATATATTTTCCTTTTTGTTGAATTTATTTATCTTTTTGTTTTGTATATTTTCCATCTGGGTAGGAAAACAATACATGAATGCAGGCTCAGTAGGCCTTTCATGTGCAGTTATCCGGCTTTTCTGGCTTGAGAACTGCTGGATGCAATTATGCCGCTCGCCCATGGGTAACTGAAATTATTTTGTAAGATTGTCACCGTAACATAGACCTGATTATAGTTTTGTCAGAAACAAATAGTACCAAATCCGGTTGGATAGCATATTATCATAGTAAAAAAAACTCGTATATCACGAGCGTATGCAGCAAAAAAGTGTAATCGTGGGCCTTATACAGATGGCCGCAGGACCAGATTCAGAAGAGAATTTTAAGAAAGCGTTAGCCAATGTTGAGCAGGCGGCAAAAAACGGATCGCAGATTATCTGCCTCCCCGAACTCTACCGGACCCGATATTTCGCACAGGGAATCGGTGTTGATGCATCTTTGTTCGCGGAAACCATTCCGGGAATTTCCACCCGGGCATTTTCTGAAATTGCGCGGCAGTATCAGGTGGTGATTATTGTCCCTATTTTTGAGAAAGCGGCCGATGGCAGGTTCTACAACTCGGCGGTTATTATCGACGCTGACGGTACTCTCCACACACCGTATCACAAAGTCCATATACCTCAGGATCCCGGATTTTTTGAAAAAGGCTACTTTTATCCTGGTGATCGGTATCAGGTTCATTCAACCCGGTACGGGCGCATTGCGGTCCTTATCTGTTATGACCAGTGGTTCCCGGAGGCAGCACGAAGTGTTGCCCTCGATGGCGCCGAGATCATTTTTTACCCGACTGCAATAGGGCACCCTACAAGTGAAGAACCGGTTGAAGGTGACTGGCATGAAGCCTGGGCTTTGATCCAGAGAGGCCATGCAGTAGCCAACAGTGTCCATGTTGCAGCTGTCAACCGGGTAGGTCAGGAAGCTGATATCCATTTCTTCGGGGGCTCATTTATCTGCGACGCATTTGGCAAGATAATCGTCCAAAGTAATGACGCAGAAGAGACAGTCATCGCATCTCTTGATTTATCCATGAACACCTCAGTTCGTGAATCGTGGGGTTTTTTCCGGAACCGTCGTCCTGATACCTATGGATCTGTCTGCACCGCATTCTCTGGCGAAGATGTGACGTTTCCCGACATTCGTCAGGGAGATACACCGCGGAACCGTGGGTTCCATATGCCGGCGGAATGGGAACCGCACGAGTGCGTCTGGCTTTCATGGCCTCATAACAAAAATACCTTCCCGCGGCTTCCTGCCGTTGAAAATGCATTTTATGAATTTATACGGGCGATCCACACTTCTGAACGGGTGGAACTTTTCGTCCCCAGTGCAGTTGCACACCGCAAGATACGCGCCAGGCTTCGTGAAGACGGTGTCGATCTCTCACGGGTTATCCTTCATACAACTGAGTTCTCGGATGTCTGGATCAGGGATTATGGGCCGACTTTTGTAATCAACCGTGCATTGAAGAGGATTGCGATGGTACGCTGGAACTTCAATGCATGGGGCGGGAAATATGAAGACCAGCTGCGGGACGGGAAAATCCCTGACGTTATGAACCGGCGGCTTGAACTGCCCCTGTTTGTCCCGGGGATCGTGCTTGAGGGTGGATCCGTGGATGTGAACGGCCGTGGCACAGTGATAACTACCCGGTCATGTCTCCTCAATACGAACAGGAACCCGTCTCTCTCTTCCGAAGAAATTGAGGAATTGTTAAAAGAGTATCTCGGGATCGTGAAGATTATCTGGCTGAATGAGGGCATTGTCGGAGACGATACCGATGGCCATATTGATGATATCGCCCGTTTCGTCGCTCCGTCGACAGTCGTATGTGCATATGAGAGCGACACCGCAGATGAAAATTACCTAGCCCTGCATGAAAATTACGAGATCCTGAAAAAATCCACCGACCAGGATGGAAGACCCCTCACGGTCATAAAGCTCCCGATGCCGGGACGAGTCGCCAGCGGAGATGAGCGGTTCCCGGCAACCTACACTAATTTTTATATCGGCAACACGACGATTATCGTTCCGGTTTTCAATGACCCGAACGATGCAGTAGCATTACAGATCCTGCAGAGTATTTACCCTGACAGGAAAGTAGTCGGGATCGATGCCCGGGCCCTGGTTGAAGGGTTCGGTACCTTCCATTGTGCTTCGCAGCAGCAGCCCCGGTTATGAATGAAAGAACACCCTTTTTTTTCATCATTTTTCAGCCCTGTGGAAACGGGCATGAACTGAATGGTTCTCACCCAACCATGAAAATCATTAAAACCTGTAATTTTTTAAGGGCTCCCCGCCTCAGGGCCTCTCCGAGGCACGACGGGGCAGTGCGGTGTTCACAAATATGCTTATAGACACTGATCCGCCGCGGGGGCGCCCCGTCGGGGGCGGCGGGGTTCATCGCAAATAATTATGAAGAATAAACCATCCATTACTCACATCTGTTTATTTTTTTTCATGGGAAATCCTCACACTTTTTTTTCAATGCTCTTTCAGGGATTCGGCACGTAATGCCTCCGCTCCCGCCGCTGAGGAATCCCCCGTGGAGCATAAATCCAGAGAAGGTAATACAGCACACCATCGCAAAGCGCAGGGCCGTTCGGGTGGACAGGCCCCGTCCCCTCCGATAATTGATTCGCAATTTGGTTGAAATATCAGGGTTTCAACAGAGCCCATTCTTCCGGAAATTCCTTTTTGATGCGATAAGCTTGGCTCATTTACTGTAATGAAGTGTAAGAGCACCATATTTCTTAGGTGGTCCCCTCCTCTTTCGTACAGCGTCATTAAAGAGTGCCATCCGTGCCAGGATCACGGATATAGGAAGTACAGCCAGCATAAATACCTGAACGTCCGGATTCCATGAAGTATGATCTTATGTCTACCTGACAGACCAGGACCGGCCACAACACAAAGCCTGATATCAGAGAAATGAGAGGATGAATAGTGTTGGTGAACGAATGCGACCGCAGCAGATAATCCAGCCGGGAGATCCGGCAGGGAATTTTTCTTTGAAAGATCAGAATGACAAGACTTTCGATCTTTTTGAAAATATGGGTAAGCGAACGCTCCTTTCCTTCCATCCCCTGGCATGGACACCGTTCTGTGCTGCCCAGATGAAATCCCTGGAAGATAACCTGGACACCTTCGCTTCATTTAATACCGTTGCTGTTGGCATCAGTGTTGATTCCATACCGTGTAAAAAGGCGTGGGCAGAAAATCTCAGCATATCCAAAACACCCCTTCTCTGTGATTTCTGGCCACACGGTATGGTAGCAGAACAGTATGGGCTCTTCAGGTTCACGAATGGTTTTTCCGAACGTGCGAACGTGATTGTTGACGAGAAACAGAAAGTCGTGTTTGTCAAAGTATATCCGGTGCACTCAGTGCCGGATATCAAGGAAGTGATAGCTATCATAAAAAATCTAAAAACTACCTGATTTCGGGACCGGGTCCGGCTCGTGGGTGAACCCTTCCGGTTGAAGGGCTGCATGGGGTACCCCAACCGGGAAAAATTATTCCTTTCGTATTTTCGGAAACACAGCGAATGGCAAGGCTAAAAAATACATTCTTTTGAAAAACAGGATATTAGCCTGGATAACGGATACACGAAGATACACCTGCAGCAGAAATCTTTTATCTTCTACCAGACAATGGACGGGTGATCTGAGCTGAGAAGGATATGCCGGAAACAGACTCGATGAAGATAACTCCTGTACAGGAGCAGAAACTCAAGATCGCTGTTGAATATACCTGCGAGCTCTGTCACGAATATCACCCCGAACACTGTCTGGAAATCCATCAGATCTCGCGTGGTCTTTACAAAGAGATGAAGCGCGACCCGTCAACACGCATCCTAATCGTCTGCCAGCTCTGCCATGATCATATCCATAATCTGCCGGTATCGACAGGAAAACAGAGGGCACTGGTGAAGAAACGTTCGTTTTTCATCCGGCGGGATATGCGAAGGATCCTGGGATACCGGCCCAGACCTTACCAGGCTCCTGACGATATCAATATCCCCCTGATTTATGAGGAATACTTTGGGCGATGCACACCAGGATCGTATCGCCTGAGTGGATGAGGTAAAAAACACTCCGGATAAGTTCTGATGATTGACCCGCAATTATGTCTTATCTGCTCCCCGGTATAAAACCGCATTAGCGGGAATATATCAGGGCACGTTTCAATAACGGGAAATAGTTAAGGTACTGTTGTTTTTCATAAGATAATCGGTATTTTTTTCCAGGGAATGCCTTTTGTGATAATGAAAAAGAGGAAAAAAATTTTTCAATTTTCTAGGTTACGATAATCTTCATTGAAAATGTGGACTCATTGCCGGTTGTCGGTTCCCACGAACGCTTATATACTGCCTGTATCTCCTGCTGACCGGGCATCTCAGTTGAAATGTCCCAGACATGAGTCCCGCCGGATCCAACCATTTTACCAGAGGTGTCGGAGGGTACGTATTGGTTATTTATGATACGGAGACCCGGTGTCGCTGTCAGGTTCCACTGGAATCCGGTGGTGGGGTTTTCCGCCAGTCTGACCGTGATAATTTTACTCTGGTTCATGTACACCGTGGCAGTGTTCTGTGATTCGTTTACTACAAGGTTACCCACAAGGACAGGTGTTCCCGTTGGTGTCGGAGAAAAGGTCTGGTTCCCCGGACCGGATCCGACGCACCCTGAACATGCGACAGCAACAAGGCAGCACACCACGAGACTGATTACCGAAATACTACGATTCATACATCAAACTCTCCTTATCTGATATGAAGATCATTTAATGCAGAATTATATATGGTTTTATTAAACTGCGAAAATTTTCGGTGTTATTAAAAAATATTCACAGATAAGGAACAATTCCTATTGCATCCGTCTGGATCGTCAGAAAGTGATATTGCATGGACTCACGAACAAGATTTTCCCATTAAATGCCTCCAAGCGATAATTAATGAGATCCCGCATGACAGCTCATGAGATAATGAGTACAAAGAGCATACTCGTCGTCATTATTGTGGCCGTCAGTCTCGTGGCAGCTGTTTTGCTCCTTCTCATCGGCCAGGGTGTCTGGTTTGGTAAACCCATTGCCCTCCAGGGTGCTGAAGTCAGGGCATACGAGGGAAAAGATCTCTCCTCAATCAATGATTTCCGTGAAAACTCCCTAAGGGGTCCCCAGCATGTGAATATATCCGAATACCGTCTTACGGTAACCGGGCTGACCAATGAAACTGATGTATACACCTATAGCGAAGTCCTTGACAGGTATCCCCATTATTCCAAGGTCATCACCCTCTTCTGTGTGGAAGGCTGGGATGTCACGATTCTCTGGGAAGGAGTGATGGTCCGTGACCTCATCCGGGATGCGGGTATCGATCCCCGGGCAAATACGGTGATCTTTACTGCCCATGATGGTTATACAACCTCTTTCCCGCTCGACTACCTGATAAACAACGACATCATCATGGCCTACCGGATGAATAATCTGACGCTCCCGGCCGAACGGGGCTACCCCTTCCAGCTGGTCGCAGAGGACAAATGGGGATACAAGTGGATCAAGTGGATTGAGAAGATCGAACTGTCAGCAGACACTGATTACCGGGGCTACTGGGAACAACGGGGATTTTCCAATACCGCGGATCTGGAGAAAAATTACTTTAGTGACTGAAATCCCTGATTTGCCCCGGGAAAGATGATATGCCCTGAATTTCATTTTGTATAATTCCTGGCACTGTTGAAACGGGGATGAATGGGAATGGTTCTCACTCATCTATGAAAATCATTAAATCATGTAATTCTATGAGGGCTTCCCGCCTCAGGGCCTCTCCGAGGCACGGCGGGGCAGTGTTGTTTACAAATATGCTTACAGACACTGATCCGCCGCGGGGGCGCCCCGTCGGGGGCGGCGGGGTTCATCGCAAATAATTATGAGGAATAAACATTCCATTACTCACATCTGTTTAATTTATTTTCATGAGAAATTCTCAGAAATCTGACCACGCGTAAATTTGTGAGGGTTCTCTCCACAACTATTTGTTTTCTCACTTACGATCCCATCTCTCCGGCAAGAATCTTTCTGGTCATCCCGCTTATCCATCGGCGGTTGACAAAGAGGTGTGCTGCAACAAAAAAGCCCAGCACCAGACCTGACCAGTCGTGGATATTGCTCATCAGCGCGAGGGGAAGTACAAGGTCCACAAGCCCCAATGTACGCATGAGGAGGGTAAACTTGAAGAACCCGGTGATGAAACTGACCAGGAACATCACGCCCATTCCGAGATCCAGACACCATCTTATAACCTGCATATTCATGAAAACCGTCACACTCTTTTCTGCTATTTTTTTGCTTTGTAGAAAAAGGTGATGGAACTTCCGGGTTCGGTTCAGGTGCCTGCCTTATATATCTGGTGTCTGGTTCCCTGTCGGAGATTCATATAAAACGGATGGATACCTCGACCGTGGAACCGTTTTTGGCTCTCGGCGCCCTTTTTTTTTCTGATCCCGCAAGATCAATAACTCCGGATTCGGGGAACCGAAATGTACTAACATGGATGGAGGTGCATGAGTACATATGGACAGTAAAAAGTGGGGCATTATGACCAAGGCAGTTGTCCTGATGCTCATACTGCTTATACCAAGGACAGTAATTGACTTCTATGGTCTGGATGTAGTGCCGATCAATACCGTTGTGGGGGCCTTCATCAGCGGCGCGATCTTTACCATTGCGATTATTTTCACCGGCACGTTTACCGATTTCAAGGAGAGTGAAAAAGTTGGCGGAGACCTTGCGGCCTCTTTGAAAGCGCTCTATAATGACAGCCGTGTACTACCTCTGGCGGATGAAGCACCGGCACGGGTATTGAGAGCCCATGTACGTGACCTTCACCGCACCATGCAGACCTGTTTTTCGGAAAATACCTGGAACCTGCCGGATATCAACCGTGAGATGGACAAAATCAACAACGATATCAGGATTCTCTCATACCTTAATGTTGCTCCACCGCTGATCGCAAAACTGAGAAATGAGCTGGGAGTGCTTGACAGGATGACCAACAGGATTGAAGTCATCATCAGGACGGATTTTATTCCGGCAGCGTATGCCCTTGCTGAGGTTGCGACCGGAAGTGTAATCCTTCTCCTCCTCTTCCTCAACATGGATCCCTATCTTGAAGGCGTCATCATCTTTGCCGTTATCTGCAGCATGTTAATCGGGCTTTTGCTGCTCATCCGTGACATGGATAACCCGTTTGAGATTGGATCCCACACCTATGCAGATGTTGATCTCGAGACGCTCAATTACCTTACCACCTACTTTGACGAGCAGGATGCTGAAATGGAGAGTGGGAGAGCCGGGTCTTCATAAGATCACGGAATAAAATCTCTGATAAAAAACACGATAACTTCCTACTTTTATTTTTTATTTCAGGAATTATTTTTTTTGCACTATAAAAATCTTATTTTTACAGAGTGATCTCATTGAAGACCAGGCCGGATGTTATCGTCAGAAGGGGCGTTTTTCACCGTCAAAAAACCCTATGGAAATTCTGGTACCCCGGAACCTGAAACGAGGCCTGTTGTACCTTATTTCCCCTGCCCCCCCGAACTTAAGAGGTCATTATTCTGAAAAATGCGGAACCGGGCCGGAATTATTCAACGATGCCCGACGGGAATGGATGAGGTCGAATATAGCGATGTTATGAAGACCGAAAGCGGGAGGGGATGTGGTTTGGGATGCGACGGATACAGGCAGGGAGATGTGGTTGCATCCTCACAGGGAACATCAGGGGATAACGATGAATTCTGCGGAGTCTTTTTTTTTCAAAATGTATAAACGCTTCCTTTGGATTGTCAATTACCTGGCGATCGTTCCTCGGGTTTTTGATGAGACAATTACTCGTCTTTTACCGGGGTTTTCTGCATTGTTTTTTCAATACGTGTCTTCACATCATATGGATCCGAAACCCCGTACAAACAGAGAAGCGGGTCATGGGATCCCTTCTGCCAGCGCACAGTGGTCACCAGTTCTGTATCCGGATGGAGCATATAGCCCTGCTCATGGTGTCCGGTCATATCTGTCTCGGAGAGCCCGAACACTTTTCCCGCAGGAACAACCGTGCCGAAATTCAGGAGGTGGCCCAGCTGGCCCTGCACGAGACCGATCCTTTCGATCTGGTGAAGCGGGATTACATTTTCGACCTGGCTCCAGATACCTCCCGTGATGATTATGACGTCCCTCGTCAGGGTATAACGCAGGGTGCGGCGGAATGCTTCAGTCCCTGCGATAACAATACCGGCAACGACAATACTGAACGGCTGGACGAGATATGACACCCACTGGAGGAGTATGAGCAGATACCGGGAGGAAAGTATCGGCTGGCCTGTCCCATGAACCATAACCATCGCTCCTGCAATGCTCAGGAGCAGTGTCAGGCCCGCTCCGACCCAGATTTCAGGACGCCGGAGTATATCACCCAGCCAGATGAAGAAGAGAAAAATGGCAACCGGAGCAAGGATCAGTACGCATATCTCGATTAAATCGGGCAGGTTTGGTACAACTGTATGGAGGGAATTCACCAGGGAAGGTGGTAAATCTCCTACGAGATCATGAAGCGCTGGAAGGGCGAGGAGCGAGAGTCCGGTAAGAAAGATGGGGGTGAGTCCCAGGAGATACTTGTAGATAAAACCCCGCGCCGCCGGCTGGCTCGTGAAAATGACCGGGCCGTATACCCCAACCATCTCGCGTTCTGTCCGTACCATATAGCGGGTATTTGAATAAACATTTATTTATAATTATCTCTATGAGAATTCGTTCATTTTGTCGACATCTGCAAAAATAATAATCGAATTTTCGTATATTTCTCAAAAAGCGGTATCCTGCTTTGCCTGTTGTACCATAGCCAGCGAACGTATCAGTTTCTGGGTTTCTGCAGGCGATCCCGTGGTATTGACAAGATAGCATTGTGTCCGGGCGAGAAGATCTGCGATGAAACGGTTCCTCAGATCGGTTTTATGTGGGGTATTGACAAGGAGGTGTGGATTGAAATAATTTTTTTCCGCAAACAGTTTCAGGCCGGTCTCCGGATCAACTGAGCGGGCAACATCCGGATCAGCCGGATCCCGTTTCAGTACTATGACCGTCTTTACGGTGGTCAGAGGGAGCATCCTTCCCTTTCCAATCACCCATCGTACGTCAGCAACTGCTCTCCCATCGGGATCGAACTTATGGTCCGGTACCAGGTCCCTGAACTCCTTCCAGATGGCTGCGAGATCTTCCTGGATGTAAAAATTCTTCTCAGAACCAAAGGCAAGGATATCTTCATCGTATACCCGTGAAAAGAACCAGTCGTCCGATATCACCCGGGTACGGGGATTGGTCAGGAGCCCGTAGGTCTGGGTGGTCTTGCCGGATCCCGGTGCGCCGACAATACAGATCCCTTTTCCCTCTACATCCACGCAGGCACCATGCACCGACCAGATCCCGTGTTCATCTTCAAGGATATCACCCGCAACACTCAGCGCGATGGATTTTATCCAGCCGTAATACCGGATATTAATTAAAAACGCTGTTTTTGCATGAGGATCGTACAGCACGGTGTCGGGCGGGTATGCCGTATCTTTGCAGACAAAGAGCCTGCCATGCGAGCGGACATTCTGCGACATAGAGTAAAAGTTGTCTTCCCAGGTATCCTTGAGGGCATGATCATCGCAGAGGAGCTTGATGCAGCAGCCGTAGATCTCGGATTTGATCTCGTACCGGACGTTCCTGAGATACTGCTTCGAGAGGCGCCCGGTCTCTTCAACAGATATTAAGGATATTGTGTAGGACATGGTATCGCGTAAACTATCAGGGAAAGATATTTTCTTCCTTTTAGTATCTCATAGTATCGGCAGTTTTTCCGGATAGCCGCACGTAGTGGTGGTGTTTTTCCCATAAAAGTTTACATTTCTGCCAGTTTTTTTTAATTGCACTATGGATTTAAAAAAGATATTTCAGGGTTTTTATGGATGCTACGATGAAGAGCAGCACGAGGAGAAACCCAACGATGATACTGAGACGTACGATGACAGGTGAACCTTCTGATATTTCAGGTAATGGACGTGGATTTTCTGACATTGGAGTTGACCCGGATTTGTTGTTCTGACCTTCTTTCCTTCAATCAACACAGATGTTCTCTGACCTCATCCTTGCTGCATGATGCGATGATGAGGTTGATCAATACCCCGCTTTGTGAAATAATAAAATCTGGCAAGGCATTCGTGCATGGCATCCTGGTTCAGGTTGCTTTTCCTTAACCAGGATCCTATATTAGTGACTGATCTACATATTGTCGGAATTCTAACGTCCGAAGGAAAAAAATGGTCGGTTCTCTTTCTTTTGAAGATCTTTGGATATCAAATCCGGGTCATAGGATTACAATTCGGGCAAGTGGAACCGGTAATCTTCAAATCTTTTCCCCTGGCTTTTGATCACTCTGAAAAGCCAGATCCGGTTTTCAAACCGCTAAACAAAAAG
>Ga0209492_1000163_pt1 | contig 21455 bp, 40 predicted proteins | sample PPLLak12cMay2015_FD_187253 | JGI IMG/M metagenome (GOLD analysis project Ga0209492, IMG submission 187253) | Freshwater sediment microbial communities from Prairie Pothole Lake near Jamestown, North Dakota, USA - PPLs Lake P7 Core (1) Depth... | ecosystem: Environmental > Aquatic > Freshwater >... | reverse complement strand
CTCCAGCCATTGGCGCTGCTATCGGCGGTGCGATTGAAGGGAGCCAAGCATCCAGCAGTGCATCACAAGCCCAGGTAGGTGCAGCGCAAGGCGGCATTGATGAACAGCGGCGTCAGTTTGATGCTATCCAGCAATTACTCGCACCATACGTTCAAGCTGGTGGCCAAGCATTAGGCGGCTATTCACCTTATCAACAAGCTGGCGCCGGTGCATTGCCAACACTCCAACAATTTGCGCAGGCCGGCGCACCAGCACTTGAGCAGCAGCAGGCTTTAATCGGTCTGAGAGGCCCGGAAGCGCAGAGGCAAGCCATTGCTGGCATCGAGGGCGGTCAGCAGTTCCAGGCCATGTCTCGGCAGGGTGAAAACGCATTGCTACAAAACGCATCTGCTACAGGTGGACTGCGTGGCGGCAATCTTCAGGGCGCACTTGCTCAATTCAGGCCACAACTTCTTAACGAATTGATCAACCAGCAATATGGCAGGCTCGGAGGTTTGGCAGCGCAAGGCGGCACGGTAGCGCAAAACCTGGCATCTAGTGGCCTGAGTGCAACAGGTGAACTTGCAAGGATAGGCCAGGCATCTGCGGCTGGTGTTGGCACGGCTGGACAACAAACCGGCGCAAACATTGCCAATCTTTTGGGTCAACAAGGCGCAGCCCGGGCTGGTGGAATTATGGGTCAACAGCAAGCATTTGGAGGTGTTCCTGCTGCTTTTGGCTTTGGTCAAACGTCAGGCACAAATCCGTTTGCTGGTGGCTTGTCTGGATTGCAAGCCGGGTTTTCTGGTACATCGTTAGGCGGTTCTGGGTTTGGCAGTGGCTTGGCATACGGCAATGCTGACCTTGGGACATTTTTCTAAAGGCAATCATGGTTCAGCCAATCAACTATTTTCAAGGCGTCCAAGATCCATTTGCTCAGGCAATTGCCGGTATGCAGCTGGGTGAAACCTATGCTGCCAACCAACGAGCGCAAGAACAAGCGCAGCAACTTGCTATTGCCAAACAACAGCAGCTGGCGCAGCAAATGCAACAGCAACAACAAATCGCTACAGCACGCGACACGTTTCTGGCAAATCCAAAGCCAACCATGCGCGACGCTCTGACATTTGCGTCTATATTGCCAAGAGATCAGGCAGATGCAATTCGCCCGTACATCGAAGGCGTCGGCAAAGAACAGCAGCAAGGTGTTTTGAGATTCAATGGCCAAGTGCTATCGGCACTGCAAACTGATCCACCAGCAGGAATCAGACTATTGCGAGAACGCGCATTAGCTGAGCGTACATCTGGCGATGAGCAAGAGGCGTCGCTGTATGAGCGCATGGCAGAGACTGCTGAAAAACAAGGGCCAGAAGTTGCGTTCAAAGGTCTGACGTACATCATTGCTTCAATGCCTGGTGCAAAAGAGATGTTTGAAAACATCGACAAGAATTTATCAACTGCCAGGCTTGAAGAATTAAGGTCAAGCGTGCTTGCAGAAGCCGTTGCCAAGGCCAAGAAAGCCGTTATTGAAGCAGACGATACCCCTTCACGTTTAGCAGCAGAGCAAGACCTTCGTGTCGCACAGGCTGCACAGCAACGCGCCCTGACTGCCGCAAGTGTTGGCGGTGAAGCCAGGGCCGTAGAACAAGCGCCGATCGCACTTGCTAGACTCGTAGCAGATGCAGACAAAGCTGAGGCAGACGCAAAGACAGCCCGAGCCACCGCTACCAATGCACCAGAAAAAGCAGCCGCTGATGCAGCACTTGCAAAAGCACAAGCCGATAAAGCAAAAGTTGTTGCAGAGTTTGCCAGGGCTGATGCTGTTTTGGAAGCACAAGGGAAAGCTACAACCATCAAGAAGACAGAAGCAGACATCTTGATCAACAAAGAAAATGCCCGTATTGCTGCGCTAAATGCTGCAATAGCCAGAGAAACAAACACTCTAAAACGGCAAGAACTAGAGCAAAAAATTAAAGATGCACAAGTAACGCGAGATGCGGCTGCTAGAGAACAAACGGCAACATTTAACAGTCAAGTGGCAGACATTGACAACTTCCTAAACACTGCCGAACGAGTTAAGCAAACACCTAAAAACATTATTGAATCTGCAACTGGCCCAATATCATCAAGATTGCCGACTACTAACGCAGATGTTGCCGATTTTGAATCATTAGTTGAAACTCTTGGATCGCAAGTATTCATTGCTCAAATACCAAAAATCAAAGGAGCTGGTGCTCTTTCTGAAAAAGAAGGCGATAAATTGCAAGCATCTGTGCAAAATTTAGGTTTGAAACAGTCCCCTGCACGACTTATTGAAAATGTCAATGAAGCAGTTAGGTTGATGGAAAAAGCAAGAAAAAATCTTGCAGATCGTTCAGGTTTACCGACTCCTACTTTAGATGTGCCAGCAAGACAGGAAGTTACTGTTACCTTGCCAAATGGATCAACAATGAAATTCCAAAATCAAGCTGGCGCTGACGCTTTCAAAAAAGCAGCAGGGATTAGATAATGGATTACGAAGCACTTGCAAAACAATTTGGTGGTGTACTTGTAACACCTCCAGCGCCTGCTGATACAGCGTTTGACATTATGGGCGGCGGTCAAAGACAAGCCGGGCAAAATTCTGCTGATCTTTCGGCTCTTGCGGCTCAATATGGCGGCGTTGAACAAGTGCCATCCACAACGGCTACAGGGCTTGCTGGTGCTGCCACTAGGGGATTGGCATTACCTGCTGCTGGTGCGCTTGCTGGCGCTGCTATGGGCGCTCCATTTGCTGGTGTTGGTGCGATACCAGGCGCTATTGCAGGCGCAGGCGCTGCAACCCTTGCAGGGATGGTTGGTGATCCAATTGTTAGTGGGATCAATGGTCTATTCGGAACAAAATACACATTGCCAACCGATGCAATGGAAGACTTGCTAACCCGTGTCGGCGTAGCCCAACCTCGCACAGCGGCAGAACGGATCGTACAAACCGCAGCCTCTGGCGCAAGTGGTGGCGCTGGTGGTGTTGCCGTAGGTAAAACATTGGAAGCAGCCGCAGCAGGGCCGGTTGCCCGTGGAGTTGGTCAGTTAATGGCAACAACGCCAGGACTACAAACTTTGAGTGGTGGAACGGCTGGCGCTGCTGGCGGTCTTGCAAAAGAATCGGGTGCTGGCCCTATGGGGCAGATTGCAGCAACGATTGGTGGTGCTTTTTTGCCGTCCATCCCGGCAGCAACCAGGGCGGTGACTCAACAAGCAGCAAAACAAGTTGCACCGGCCGGTGCTGGTATCCGTGAAAGACTTGAGCCAGTAACAATTGAGCAGCTGCGTCTTGGGTATGAAGCACCAACCGCACCAACGACCAAAGAATCTTTGCAAAGCATTGTGGCAACTGCTAGCGAGAAGATGGATCCACAAACCCAGCAATTGATTAGAAATCAAATACAGAGAGAACCAGACTCCACTGAATTTGTTAACTTCCGTATTTCAGGCACGCAAGCTGTTCCAGACAATCAAGCATCCGATGCCATTAGGCAGGGATGGAAAGATGGCACGATTGCCAGTATCAAGGCTGCATCTGACAAAGATCGTCAGGCCATGACCAAGATGCTGAACATCTTCAAACTGGGCGAAAAACGTGAAGCATTCCGAGCGCTTAACAGGCCGGCCGATATTTTGGGCGACACAGTTGAATCCAGAATCAAATTTTTGTCGGATGCCAACACGCAAGCTGGAAAGGATATCAATCAAATTGCTAACAATCAGTTGCGTGGGCGAACAGTAAATTTTGACCCAGCCATCAATACGTTTCTTGATGATCTTGGCACTTTGGGTGTGAAGGTTGAACTTGATGCAAGCGGGGTCGCCAAGGCCAATTTGCAAGGATCTGACATACAAGGTGATCGACAGGCTCAACGCGTCTTAAACATGGTTCTGGAGCGTTTAAGCACTGTTAAAGAACCCGATGCTTATGGCATTCACACAGCCAAGCGTTTTATTGACACTCAGGTAGATTTTGGAAAAAGAAATCTTGCAAACCCATTGACAGCACAAGCTGAGCGAACACTGAAGACACTGCGCCGCAATCTGAATGAGACTCTTGGAGAAAGTTTCCCTGACTACAGATCTGCAAATACGAAGTATTCAGACACAATTCAAACGCTTGACGATCTGCAAAAAGCAGCCGGCACACAGATCAATTTTGATTCACCCAATGCTGATAAAGCGCTGGGTACGGCAATGCGTAAGCTGACCAGCAACTACGGCACGCGAGCAAACCTAGTTGATGCTCTTGACCAGGCCAATCGAACTGCTACAAAGTACGGCATGAAAATTGATGACGATGTTGTCAACCAGCTTATTTTTGTGAATGAACTGGATCGTATGTTTGGAGCTGCTGCACAGACTTCGCTAAAAGGCCAAGTTGCCGAGGCTGCTATAGGCACCGGCGTTGACATTGCGCGTGGCAGAATAGCGCAAAGAGCGTTTGATTTATTGGCTGAAAAAGCCGAGGGATTGCGTGGCATCAACAAAGACAATGCAATCAAAGCAATGGAAGAACTGCTTAAGCGTAAAGCCGGCCAGCCCTAAACGACAATCCACCCAGGAGAACCAGTAATGTCCGCACTCTCAATTCAGCCACCATTCCCGATCTTTACGGAGACGGATGGCCAACCTCTTGAGAATGGCTACATCTGGCTTGGCACGATCAATCTAAATCCAATCGTCAACCCAATCTCAGCCTATTGGGATGCTGCTTTGACCATTGCAGCTGTGCAGCCAATCCGAACGCTCAACGGTTATCCGGTCTACCAGGGTACGCCGGCCAGGATTTACGTCAACAGCAATTACTCCATTCAGGTGCAGAACCGCAATGGCAGCATTGTGTACAGCGCACCAGCCGCAACTGAGCGCTACGGCGGCATCATCAATGCAAACGATGTAATCTATGACCCCGCAGGCAGCGGAGCCGTGGCTACTACCGTGCAGGCAAAGTTGCGGGAGAGTGTGTCGGTTAAGGACTTTGGGGCTGTTGGGGATGGGGTTGCAAATGACACGGCTGCGATTCAGGCGGCAATTTCCTATGCTGCAACTGCTATAGGCGGCGCTATAGGGATGGCGGTTTACTTCCCGACAGGCACGTATCTTATCAGCGAAACAATTACGCTTCCAAACCGCGTAGGTTTGCAAGGCGCTAACGGGCGCGGAGTTGAAATAAAGCCGCATAGCAGCTTTTCTGACGCGTATATGTTCCACGCCAACAACGGCACGACAGCCATGTTTGGTTCGTGGATACGCGATATGTTCATAGACACACGCGGCACTAACATGACAGGTGTTATTTGGACGCAAGCATGGCAAGAAACTTGCGGTATGGAACGCGTCACTATTATATTTGACGGCACTACGCAATACGGAGTCTTGTATACTGACGGTTACGGCGGCGCATCCTACTGCAAATTTTCTGACTGCGAAATTTTTACCGAAAGCACAAATGTTAATGCGGCTGGTGTCTACATTCAGCAGGTATCGGCAGTCGGTGGATTTGTTTTTGAATGGGACGGCGGATCAATCACAGGCAATACGGGCTTTAATTTGCCGCACGCAATTTACGCCGAAAACGACACGCTTTTAATTAAACTTCTCCATGTAGAATATGTCGATAGCGCGGTTACTATTGACGGTGTTGGAGGGTTGTCTGGCGATACGTTGACGGGTTCGTTTAACGATGTGGTCGATATTGTTACTTTGGTTAGCACTTTTACAGGGCAACTTTCTTTACGGAATATCGTACCTAACGGCGCATCGGGCAATATTTTACAAGATAATACACCGTCTGCGCGCAGCATATCCGCAGCCAGCACGGGCATATTGTGTAGCTATGATCGTGACTTCTCTGGGTTCAGCGCAGGGCTATCTGCACAAATACCAAACGTAACGGGTAACGGCACCGAATACAGCATTGTTTTCAACAACCAAATTTACGACTACAAGGATGAGTACAATCCCGCGACAGGTATTTTTATCGCTAAACGATCCGGTAAATATCTGTTTACGACTTGCGTTAAGATACTGGTGACAACGGCCGTAACAACATGCGTGATTAAAATATCCACGTCTAACCGCGAGTACGTGATATTCCGTGGCGACACTGACAATATACGGTCTGGCGATAACACCATAACATTTAACGGCTCAATCATTGCCGATATGGATGCGCTCGACACGGCGCGAGTTAACATCTTAATAAATGGTCTTGGCGCTGACACTGTTGATATTGAAGCTGACGAGACATTTTTCCAGTGTCAATGGCTAACTAGATGACCCGCACCGCCTCCGGCCTAATCCTCTGGTACATGAACCGCTGCGGCTTCCACGGCTGGACGAGCTTTTGGGGCAGCATCTACCTTGCCCCCGGCTACGAGCAACACGCTGCTTTGATCCGCCACGAGCGCAAGCACCTGGAGCAGATGCAACGCGATGGTAAATTGATCTACCTCATCAAGTACACGTACTGGCTGCTACGATACGGCTACTGGGACAACCCGTATGAAGTTGAAGCAAGATCGGCAGAAATTTTAATCAAGTAATGGAGTCACCATGTCAAACAATTCACAAATTGCATTCACGCCTATTGGACAAACTATCGTGGTGGCAGCTGCTGCTGTTGCGCCAACCGGCATTCGAGCACCTGTTAACGGCAAGCTAAACGCGCAGAATGCTGGTCAATTCCGCATTGTCAATGCAGCCAGCACGACCGTGTTCTTAGGCACTGGTGGAACCGCAGCCATTGCGACTGCCAACGCTGTTGCGCCTACCGCTGGTGTTCCTACATCGGCAATTGTGTTACTACCCGGTGCGGTGGAGATCATACGTTTTAACATAAACACCTATTTCAGCGGCCTGTCAAGCGCAGCAGCCACTTTGTACATCACACCAGGGCAAGGGCTATGACTGACGATGATTTCCGTCGCTTGGAGAGCAAGGTTGACAAGCTGACAGACGCTGTTGGCAAGCTGATCTTGTTTGAGGAACGCCAAGCCAACCAAGGGCAACGCATTGGTGCTGTTGAAGCGCAACTTGGCATCCATGAGGCCATGCTGCATCGTACTGACCGCAAAATTGACCAATGGGTTAATCGCGGCATGGGCGTCTGGGCGGCAGCGGCAGTAGTGTTTTCACTGGTGCAGTTTTGGAAGAAATGACAAAAAATGTTAAAACCTTTTAGAGCAAAAAGAGTTGGCCAGTTCTACACGCTGAATTTTCAGTTTGCTGGCGCAACTGATATTTCCTCGCAAATCACCTTCACCCGCGCCAGCACAGGTAGCTTTTTCAACTCTGCCGGTGTGCTGACCAATGCCGCCGCTAACGCCCCTCGCCTAGACTACAACCCCAGCACCTTGGCCGCACAGGGGCTGCTGATTGAGGAGAGTAGGGCAAACCAAATCCGCAACAACACGATGGTGGGGGCGGTGGCTGGGACGCCGGGGACGGTGCCGACGAATTGGTTTGCATTTACCGGGTTAACAGGTCTGACCCAAACCATTGTAGGTACGGGCACAGATTCAGGAATTACCTATATTGATATTCGTGTAAATGGAACGCCTAGTGCTGCCGGAGCTTACTCAATTGGTTTTGAAAGCAACACCCAAGTTGCAGCTTTAACGGGGCAAACGTGGGTGCTGTCGACATATCTTAAATTGCAAACCGGGTCATTTGCAGGCGTCAATTCAACGGTTCTTCAAAATGATGAACGATCAGCCAGTGCGTATATACGATCCAACAGTTCAAGTGCATTGACAGTTACGGGAGCCGCTTTGTCAACGCAGCGATCTTTTTTTGCCGCAACTTTGAGCGGAGGCGGTACTGTTGCATTTGTGGTTCCCTATATATTGCTTAGTCTTTCCGGCGCAGCCATCGACATCACCCTGCGCATCGGCCTACCCCAGCTTGAACTGGGCGCTTTCGCCACCAGCGTCATCCCCACCACCACCACAGCCCTGACCCGAGCTGCTGACGTAGCCAGTGTGAATACGCTGAGCCCTTGGTACAACGCGACGGAGGGGACGTTGTATGCGGAGGGCACGTTGCTGGGCGGTGTTGCAGCTACTTTCCCGTACATGGCGGCGCTGGTCGGTGCGGCTCCCAATAACGACTCAATAGGTGTTCTATGGACAGCCACCGCAGGGCTAATGCGGTTTGGCGTCCGTGCTGGCGCCGTGTCGCAGGCTGATTTTGGCGCGGGAACAGCTAAATCAGCTAACTCGTCCTACAAAGTGGCAGGGCGTTATGCAGCCAACGATGTGCAAGCCGCATTTGATGGCACGCTAGGTACTCAAGATACCACCGCGACGGTGCCAACCATTGCCGCATTGTCTCTCGGGGGTGCAGTTGGTTTTCAACCGGCAGCAAATACTTGGCTCCGCCGCATCACCTACTACCCCCGCCGCCTGAGTAACGCCGAACTCCAAACCCTCACCACCTGACCATTATGTACACCGACTACTGCCTCAAATTTACCGACGCCGCTCAGTGCATGGCAACCCTATTCACCGAGCAAACCACGCTACAAGGCGATGTGGTGGAGACCGTCCAGCAGCCCAAGTACGCCGCCATTGATGTGATCGGCACCATCTACAAGCCCACCGGCAAGATGCTGACCAACGAAGAGGGCGACTACCCCGAGATGGCCGCTGTGCCAGGTTACCACGCTAACGTGCGGCACTCCGAGCCAGCGCCAGAGCTTGAGCCATTTGCCGTGGTGCCGACCAGCCCGGTGCGTGGGTGGGCTTAAATTTAATATGACACCGCATTTCAGCTTGGAAGAATTTACGCAGTCAGACACGGCGGCCAGGCTGGGCATTGACAATCGCTTACCTGATGAACTGCGTGAAAACGCGCTGAAAACGCTGGAAATGATGGAGCGTATTCGGTTCCACATTGATGCGCCAATCACAATCACATCAGGATACCGCTGCAAAGCCCTAAACGGCGTCATAGGCTCCAAACCCGGCAGCGACCATACATTGGCATTGGCTGTTGACTTTCGCGCTCCAAAGGCCGGTAGTCCATTCCAGATTGCCAAGGACTTGGCATCAGTAATTGGTATTGTAGGTATTGGTCAGTTGATATTGGAATTCGGCACCTGGATTCATGTGTCGACCAAGATCCCCGACAAGGTGATCAACCGCATCATCACCATTGACAAAGATGGAACAAGGGCAGGCATATGGCAGTAGATCCCATCAGCATTTTGCTTGGCATAGGCTCAAAGGTCATTGACCGGCTGTGGCCTGATCCTGCCCAACGTGACGCTGCCAAGTTGGAACTGCTCAAGATGCAGCAGTCTGGTGAACTCGCACAATTGACGGCTGAAACCAGTTTGATGATTGAGCAGATCAAAGTCAACCAGGCAGAGGCAACAAACCCCAGTCTGTTCGTGTCTGGCTGGCGTCCAGGGGTGGGCTGGGTCTGCGTAGCCGCCTGCGGCTGGAACTGGATTGGCCTGCCTGTTGCTAAGCTGGGGCTGGAAATCTACGGCCACCCAATCAACCTATCACCGGCAGACCTCACTGAGATGCTGCCAATCCTTATGGGGATGCTTGGGCTAGGTGGCCTGAGAACGATAGAAAAGCTACAGGGCCGTGCTGCGAAGTAGCTGCATAGCGTCTCGCAAGTCTTGCCGTAGCTGCTCAATCGCCTCGGCCTGCTGTTGCATCCTGATGTAGCTGTCCGCTGCAAATCTGTCCAGCGTTGTTCTCTCCCAAGCTGGGAAGTTCGGTAGATCGTTCAATTTGGTTCCTTATCCACTCCGGGCCGCCAAGTTTAATCAACTGGATGCGCTGAGTTTGAGTTAGTTTGATTGAGTAGAACACGTTCAACGGTTCGCCTTCTCGCTTTGCGCTCATGGCCGTTTCCTGGGCAGCGGAGCCCAAAAATCCCAAAACTGTGTCTCATTAGGCCGGTGGAAATACTGACCCAGCGATGCCACGCCGCCGCGCCCAAGCAGCAGGATTTTCACACCGGTCGGGGTGCTGGCATCGATTGGTATCCAGTAATAATCGGTGGAAACCACGGCAGCTTTGGTGCTGTCCAAGCGAAACTTGGACTCCATTTCGATACGCTCGAATTCATCGTCTTCATTTACCATGGTGCGTCCTCAAAGTTGCTCGGATTGAATGGTACTGGCTTGGCTGGTTGCGCTGGCGGTAGCTCGGTAGGGAAGGGCCAGATGGTCATGTGTTGCGCTCCTTCAGAATCTGTTGAGCAACGTACATCCCAGCGTGGAATGCCAGTTTCATTTTTAAGGCAATCATGGCGGACTCTCTGTTTACATCTTCATCCGTCAGACCTACCCACTCACGCTTGGGCGAACTAACCCAGCCCTGACAATCTCCTCGCTCAGTGGCCTCACAGTGTGTGCAAGCCCCGCCTACAAACCCGCAAGGCTTTACTTCTTGTTCAGTATCTCTAGTCATGTGTTGCGCTCCTTTAGTTTGATTTGTATGCGCTGAAACGCAAGCAGGTAATTCCCACGCTCTGCAAGCTCACAGGCTTCCAAAAACTCCTCATTCGTCAGCCCTACCCACGGGCGCTGTGAGCAAACGTGACCGCAGCGGGGGCAGTCAACAACTTGCTCTGGCTTTGCTGCTGGCGGGGTGCTTTGCACACTAAGTGTAAAGTGGTGCAGCGCCTGTATTAGGCAGTTTTCCATAAACTCAAACTCGCCCGGCTCCGATGGCTGATAGTCAAGCGTAAATTGCTGATTGCCAATTTTGAAAGCCATGTTTTCGCCGTGCATCAGGAAAGTGACGCAGTGTTTAACTGCCACCGGCTCCTGCTGTGGCTGTGCTACGGGTGGGGTGGTGTATAGGGGCCGCACATCAGCATAAGTTCCTTTCATGTCAGCGAGGTCTAGCGCTTCCTCTTGCGTAAAAAACATATCGTACAGATCGCCCTCAAACAATCCCCACGCCACCGGCTCCTGCTCTGGCTGCTTCAGTGCATCAAGATGCCGGAAATGCGCTTCCAATTCAGGCGGAACTACAGGCTCTGGCTCTGGCTGCTCCAGTGCTTCGCAAAGGTTTTCAACGGCCTCGACCTGTATTGCTGATCCGCTGCGGTAATTAGTCGATGACCTTAACGCCTCCAGCGCCTGCTGCATTACTTCTATGTCAGTCATGTGTTCTTCTCCTTGATGTTGTGGGCGGCTTCGATGGCTTGGGCAAATGCTGTTACTGTTATTGCACCGTCTTTGGGCATCCTGTGCCAAATTTCCCAAATAACCTCCTCCGTCAGCGGCTTGCGCTGTGCTGGCTTTGCTGCGGGTGGGGTGGTGTATAGGGGTTGATAGCTGTTTAATTCAATAGGGTTTTTTGCTTCGACTTCAGCAGGCCAAAGCAAGTCTGTATTTGGCGTAAATATCCACGCCACCGGCTCTAAATCTTGCTCTTTCAACGCGGCGGTTAATGCGTTAGCCACACGCTCCCAACGTGGCGAACTACCGTGATAACCAAACTCTCTCAACGCCTCCAGCGCCTGCTGCGCGGCTTGTCTTAGGTCAGTCATTTCATGTTCCTTCCAATTTCTGCTGCTGCCCTTGTGATGGCGCGGCGTGTGGCCGCGTAGGGATCTTCTAAGGTTCCGCCATTAGTCCAAGGGCCGTGCCACACGTACACTGGCTCAACGTTGATCCGCAACTTCACCGCAAGCCGCAGTGCATCGCCGTCGTCGGTGAGGGGGTTCCATTGGTTAAACTCAATCCGCATCTTTGCCTCTTCCAGCCCACAAGCCTTCGCCGCAAGTTCAAGTAGTTCTATTTCATTCATGTGTTTCCCCTTGCTCTGATGGTTGCAGCATAGGCAAGGTTCTCACAGATGACAGCGGCTGCTTCCATCCCGTCCTTGTGACCACATCGGTACGCCTCGGCAATGGCAACCTCTGCTTTGTGTGCGGCAACAAGATTGGCAAAGGCTTCAATTTCCTCGGTAAAACAAACCCAGCCTTCAATATCTCTCCCAAGTTTTTCAAACCCAACCTCTTGCGCCAGCTTGATGATGTCTTCATGTTTCATGTCAAGTACCCCACAAGGAAAGCAAACGCAGCAAGCGAGATCGTGGTGATCGCCACCGCAAGGGATAGTGCTACCCAGTCGGGTTTGTACAACGCTTCGATGTCGTCGTCTTGGTTGTGGTCAGTCATTTGGCTTCTCCTTTAGCTATTGCGGCACGGGCAGTAGTTAATGCGGCAGGCATTACGCCATGTTGTTGTGCATACGCAGTCAAATAAACCAACGCCGCCAGCAGTTCCTGATTCACCTCATGCAACCGGCGCAGTTCGGCGGCGGCATCTTCGCACCATGCAAGAGAATGAACCCACGCTGGGGCTAGCTTGTCAGCCAGTCGCAAGGCTTCTGGTTGTGTCATGTCAACTCCCTCGCACGTAGCATTGCGTCTGCCATTTGGTAGCATTTCTTTGCCGTTTCAGCAGTGGTGTCGTAAGGCTTGGTAGTAAACCCTAATGATGCCATCGCCTTGGCCGCGAAGTAATCGCGCAGGGTCATGCCGGTTGTAGGCTCGTCAAAGAATTTGACTTGCGCCGGAAACGCTGGGCCTCCTGTGTTTGTTGTCATGTCCGATTCCCCCGGCTCGGCAGGCTAAAAGCCACAAGGCTACCTGCCCGTGGCACCTGTGCGGTGTAGTCACCGTCACCAGTTCTGTAGTGTTTACGCTGCCACAAGTTGTTCTCTGCTGCCTTCACTTCGTTGGGCAGCTTCTGCCTTTCAACGTATGGCCCAAGCGTTTCCTTGGTTTTCTTTTGAAGCTCAAGGGCTGCGGGGCGCACGATGTGAGAGGGTGCGCGATTAACCGCAATTTCTTCTAAGATACTCATGCTGTCTTCTCCTCAAAATGGCACGTCGCTGTCTTCATCTTTTGGCAGGCCCTGGTACTCTTTCGGCTTGGGGTCATTGAGATATGCCCAGCCATCCCAGCCGCCTTCTTTCAATGGGATAACGTCCAGCTTTAACATATCGCCGCGCTGTCCCTGAATGATGCTGCCAATGCGCTGATAGCGGTTCTTCTTCTCGCCCTGGCTGTTGGTGTATTGGCCGACGATGCAGCTGATTTCTTTGATGATTGCCATGATTTCTTTCAGTAGGTATGTTGTTTGCTGATTTCTTGGATAACCTGGTCGTAATAGACCCTGGCCGCTTCGACTTTTACTTTGATCTTGTCTTCTAGTGTTGCATCCCTTTCATATGGAACGATGGTTACGCGCAGTTCTCGATTGATGTGGTCAACCTGGTGCAATGATTTATTCTCCCAGCCGATCAGATCCGCAGGAGTGCTGACCAGGCAGTAAGCAATGTCTGCCCGTGGCTTGTCCCACAACATCATGTAAGCGCGCAGCTGCCATTCATAGCCCTTGTCTTCACCTTGATCAGCCAGGACGGGAAAGGTGGTCAGACACCAGCTGCTTTTGATGTCAATAATCCTGTCATCCGCCACAATGTCAGCCTCGCCGGTAATCCAAGCATTGTTTCGGCGCTCGGTGTTCTTTGCATGGCTGGTCAGGTGGACAGCGTTGTAAAGGTCGATTGATTCGTCTTCGACCTGAATGCCCTTGTCCATATACTTGCTGCTGACCCGCTCGTCATAACCGTAGACAAACTCTTTGGCCAGCTTGGTGACGTAGGTCTTAGCACCGACAGACAGTTCGTCTTTGCCCTTGCCGTCGGTCATGATTGCGCTCAATGCGCTGGCGCGAAACAGGATGCTCATAGTTTTGCCTTTTGGTTTTCTAAAACAGCTTGTTCAGGTTGAAAAATCATTCCTACCAATGGCATTTCAGGGTCAATTACTTGGCGAGTGGCAAACGCCAAAGCCCTGGCTCGGGTTTCCGCTTGCACAGATTCAATGATGCGGGTGGCGGCATTCAAAGCAAGTCGGCCTTCGTCCATCTTTACATCGCCATTGATGGCGCCAGCCATGATGTGAGCCAGTGCGTCACGCAACTCTGGCATTGTTTTTGGTGCTTTCATAAGTAATACTCCATAAATTTAAGGTTGATCAAAATGCAAAACTCAGGCGACAAAATTAAACGTAACGGCATTTTTTTGTAGGCACATAAATTTCTTTTTTTTAAACACTCATCTACAAAAATACTGGTAACTCTGCCGGCACTTCGTATACGCTGGTTTTTCTCTGCTAACAAATAAAAGTCTGCTGGAAAATATGAGTTATCCCATTGATAACGACCAGGAAATCTATGTTGAATATAAATTTGCAGTAAATTGTTTTGCACAAACGACAAGTTTCTTTTTTTTGTTATTCGGTCTTTAAAATCGTACCCAACAGAATTTAATGTTGTCCAAGGCCAGCGAGCTTGGTTATCAAGTACACATTGAATGCGACTTTTACCTTGTATTTTTGGCGCTCCTTTTATCCAAGCAAATAATGGGTGTTGATGGCTTGGTCCTTTGCGTTTTCTTTCTGGAATTTCTAATTTGCATTCCCGTTTTATGCAATCAAGCATCATCTTTTTTGTGATTGCCATAGTTTTTATAGTTTTGCTTTTTGTAAGTCTTTTGCTTTAGTAATCTGGTCGCGGGCAATCTGGTTATTGCCTGCTGCTTTTATCCCTGTGAAAAATGCTTCTTTCAGTTGGTCGTGAGTTGTGCAGGCTTCAATGTCAGCCAGTATTGCTTTAATTGTTGCTTCCGTTGATTGCACAACATGGGTGGATGCATCCGCGTCATTGTCTGATTCGGTCGGAATGCTAAACGCCTGGAACGCTGCGTATTTGTAAGCTGCACTCATTGCTTTGTTGGTGGCCTTGTCACCGCTGTCCATTGCTTCGCCAAAGGTCTTGACAGTGTGTTTGCTGCCATCCTCGGCCGAAACAAAATCAAATTCAACCTCAACGGTCACATAGAACAAAGCTGCGCCGGCCTTGCTGGAGCGCTCCACGCATTCCCTGGTCAACACTCGCGGCAGAATGCAAAGCCCATGTTTAGCCAGAAGAGGGCTGATCGCGTTGTAAACATCGTCAATGCCACGGAATTTGTAACCAGACCCTTGCGAGTTGGTGTGATCTTTGGTGATGCCAATGGTTGACAGTTCTGTCTGCACGGCATTGATTGCTTTGTAAATTTTCATGTCTTCTCCTTAATTTGCAATGGTTCTTTGTTTCCAGAAAACAGTGTGATCTGTGTTTCATTGCCCTTGCTGTCCACCAATGTCAGCTTGCGCGTCCAAAAAGGCCCGGCCACACCACCAGTGCTTTCCCTTGCCTCAGTCATCTCGATCGATTTGACGTCGTGAATCATGGTCATAGTTGTCATTTTTTATCCTTGTAAGCCAGTTCGATTTCGAGTTCCTTGATGCGCTCCTGGGCGTTTTCCAACAGATACGCCATTTCACGCAACTTGCTGGAAAGCATTCCGCATTCAAACGCCAGCCGGTCTTCAGCGGCAGCACTCTCATATGCACGGTTGGCAATGTCCGTAATCCCGGACAAGATATCTTCGATCTTCACAATTGCACTTTCTGAGTCTTGCGACCCGTTTTGTTGAAACATTGGACAGCACCGTTCTCCAGCTGCGTCCACCCTGCGTTATCGCCACACATTGCCTGTGCAGCCTTCTCAAACCTCGCCTGCGCTCTTTTTTCTGCTTGCGTAGCCTTGGCATCAGCCGCGGCATCAATCGCAGCCTGGTGATCACTAGGGCCGTCAAGCAGGTATGCGGTAGACAAGATCAATGCTGTCAAAGCTGCCAGCGTCCAATTGATTGCATGATTCATTCTGCATCCCTCCGGTTTTCGTAGCGCTCCTGGCCACGGTCGTACTGGTCATCTTCTGCTTTGGCTTCCATGTCCTCAAGCGCTTCATCTTCAATCGTCGCAGCCGTATCGCCAATTACCTCGGAAATGTCGACGCCTTCAACCAAAGCCCAAACCAGCTCAATGCTGGCGGAAGAGCCAGGGTGATCGTAGGTGGCGCGTTCCTCTTCCTCAAAAGCCAAGTAGCAGTCAATGACCAAACCGCCAGCAGTCTCAAAGCGATGGTTGTACAGACCCTTCAGGTCTTCTTTGGTTGGCTTGTAGCCAGTGTGCCAAATGGGAGTTTTCATGATGTTCTTTCAGGGGCCGAAGCCCCGTTTGGTTTAAGCCGCCAGCCGCCAGAAGCCATCAGCGCCCTGAGCGAAACAAGTAAATGAATACCCTGGGTTGTTGTTTTCAGCTTCTTGGCGGGTAGCCCATTTTGTAGGCCGTGCTGACAATCGGGCAAAAGCCCAGCTTGCCGCTGCTTCTGCTTCTGCTTTGTTGATCATTTGTTGGAGAGTCATGATGTTTTCCTAAAAAGACCCTTTGCAATTTGCTGGGGATTGACGCTATTGTATACCTAGCTAAACCGCTGCAAAGCCTTTTTTCAACTATTTTTATCTTTTCGACTAGGTACTTTCCCTATGTTCAGGTGTTAAGCCTGCTATACAATGCTGCCATGCAACCTGACCTAGACACCATCATTGCCAAAGCTGGCAGCAAGAGTGCGCTGGCAAAGCTGCTGGGCGTGACCAAGGCCGCGATCAGTCACTGGAAGGTCATCCCTGAAAAAAGGATTTGGCAGCTGAAACTGTTGCGGCCAGGGTGGTTTGTACGATAAAATTTGGGCACGGCTAGTCTTAGCGGACGAAAAGAGGATTCTTCACCCTCCTGCCGATGTTCTTTCTCAGTGAAGCAGACCAACGAAGTAAGGTCAAAAAATGCACTATTACCGTCACCACATTGGTGACTTTCTCAAAGACACCGGACACCTAAGTAACGACCAGATGGGCGTTTACCTTCGGATGCTCTGGCGCTACTACTTAGACGAAAAGCCGCTGAAAGACGAATGCGAAAGCATTGCGTTTGCTATGCGTTCGGATGCGAAAACAATCAGCTTGATTCTCCATCACTTCTTTGTTTTGCAAGATGAAGGGTGGCGCCATAAGCGTTGCGACAAAGAGATTGCCGACTATCACGAGAAGAAAGGGAAGGCGGCAAACAGTGCGAACGCACGCTGGAACAATGCGAATGCTATGCGAACGCATACCGAACGCAATGCGAACGAACCTGTTTTCGATGCTAACCAAGAACCAATAACCAATAACCAAGAACCATTATTAATACCAGTAGCTAAAGCTACTTTGTCCACAGCAAAGCTGATGGCCTGTCCGCAAGAGGAGATTTTGAAACTTTGGGCAAAGCATCTACCGCACCTTGCGCAGCCGAGAAGCTGGGAAGGATCACGCCGAGCAAACACCAAGCAGCGATGGAACCAGGCCAGCCGGCCAAGCGCATACAGCCCTGACGGTTATCAGACGGAAGCCGCAGGCATCAAGTGGTGGGACAGCTTTTTTAACTACATTGCCCGAGACACCAGCTTGTCAAACGGTTTTGAAACAGCAGGCAGAACGTGGCGGCCTGATCTGGAATGGGTAATGAATGCCACCAACTTTCAAAAAATCATAGATGGGAAGTACACAAAATGAGTTTTGCACCACCAGAATCAAAGAACCGTGATGACGGCCCAAGCCTGCTGTGCAGCGTTAACGGCTGCGGAAACCTGTGGAGCGTGCGCCTGGAAGGATCGCCACCGAAGTGCAGCCGGCATCAGTGGGGCGCAAAGCCAAAGAACGAAAGCACGATGAGCTACAAGCGATGGGCAGACCGCCAGCCGCTGACTAAGCCTGTTGCTGATTGGTACAAACAACCCGATGAAAAGTGGTGAAATATGCCTCTAACCCGCATGGATATTGACGTTATAGCTACAAAAGGAATAGCATGAACTACTACCAAGCCCACAAGCTGCTAGACGAAACAAGAGCAGGTTATGACCACACCGAAGCCGACATTACCGCAGCCCTGGAACTCACTGGAGACATTGATCCAGACATATGCACTGATGGCGTTAGCTGGTGGGGATCAAGCCCTAAAGGATGGACGCCGAGAGTACCTACTTCAACGCTTTCGGGAATTGGAACAAGATTTGCCGGGATCGCGATCAATGATCATCGAACGAATTAAGGCGCTGAAATGAGACACGCAGCCAGGGTTGACAAAAACCAGCAAGAGATCGTTTCGGTACTACGGGCAGCTGGCGCTTACGTTTGGATCATTGGCCTACCTGTTGACCTTTTGGTCGGCTACAAAGGCCACACGTTTCTGGTTGAGGTCAAAGATGGCCCTAGGAAGCGTTTAACGGCCCTACAAGACGATTTTTTTAAGAATTGGTCTGGTAGTACCTTGGCGAGAATTGACGGCTCTGAGGCCGCTTTACGCATGATTGGAGTTTTAAAATGAAAGTCACTTGCTGGGAACCCGTCCAAGCACACAAAGAAATGATGACCGTTGTTTGGCCGATGCTGAAATCCATGCTGATTGCCGGCCACCGGATGACGATTGAAATCAAGCAGAGCAAGCGGAGCGTGGAACAGAACGCAATGTTTCACAGCATGATCGACAAAATAGCCAAGCAAATGGCTTCGGCCGGCAGCACCTGGACAGCAGATGACTGGAAAAGATTGCTGATCGACCAGTGGGCGCACGACACAAACCGCAAGATCGGCAAGGTCTGCCCAAGCCTGGATGGCGAGAGAATCGTTCAGCTTGGCCTGCAAAGCCACAAATTCACCACGAGTGAGAGCAGCGAGTTCATCGAATTCTTGCTGGCCTGGTCAGCAGATAAGGGCATCGATGTTTCTTAAACACGCCTATGTCCGCGACAAAGCCTTGCTAAAACGGGTGGCGCAGCTTGATTGCCAGCACTGCGGCAGCGGGGAAACGGTGCAGGCAGCGCACAGCAACTGGGGCGGCGGCAAAGGCAGGGGAATAAAAGCTGATGACAACCTGGTAGCCGCGCTATGCCTGAAATGCCACTGGGAAATAGACCAAGGTGTTAAACTAACTAAACTCGAAAGGCAGGAAATGTGGCAGAAAGCGCATCAGCGAACCATGAGGGCATTGCAGTGATCAGAACAATTATTGTGAGGCTTTATGTGGTGATTGGCGCATTGATCTTGCTGGGCGGCATTGCAATGATGACCGACAGATTCGGGATGGGTCTGATTATGCTGGGTCTGTTTGGTATTCCCTGGCTCCTGCTGCTCTGGTGTTTTTGGCCATTTTTCAAGAAAATATGAAACTGGCTATAATTTCAACGTCAAGTGCTGCAACACAAGACCAAATGAGGCCATTTTCTCATGCGTTACCCCACAAGGGAACTGATGTTGCAGCATCAGAACGCAGTAGAAAGTGGCTTTTTGCGTTCCAGTACCGATTGCTGATGGCGAAACAATGAACCCTGTTACGGTTGCTATCGAGAAAAGTGATGCGCTTACTGACAAGCCAGCGCGAGAACTTGCAGGCGGTATCTCAGGAACAGAGCAGAACGGTGATGTGACGATTAGCCCAACGATACGGGCGCTCTGGAAATGGAAGCCTGACCTTATGGGTGCAGTAGTCGAAAGATGGCTGAAGTCGGGGATATCACCCGCTTGGCTTGTCCAATGGAGAATCAATGCGTAAATCCAAATACAGCGACAACAAGCAAGAGATTTGCGCCAAGGTGCTGGAAGGCATGAGAGGCGGTAAAAGCACGTTCAAGTCATGCGAAGCGGCCGGCGTAAGTCATTCGACTTTTATCGGATGGGTTGGAGAAGATGCTGAACTTTCCGACAGTTATGCGCGTGCGCGAGAAGATTTGCTGGAACGCATGGCCCAAGAAGTGCTTGATCTGAGCGACAAAGAAGTGCCTGAGACTGGTGACGGCAGAAAGGATTGGCAAGCCATCCAAAAGCATAAATTGCAGGTTGATACGCGCAAATGGCTGTTGTCCAAGCTGGCCCCGAGGAAATACGGCGAAAAGCTGGAGGTTTCTGGAGACCCGGCAAACCCGCTGGTTCAGCGCATCGAGCGCGTGGTAGTGAAGGTATGAGCGATTTAAAAGGCTTTGGCCATGAAAATAGAGGCAGCATAAATGTGGACTGGTACACGCCTCCGTGGATTTTTGAACGTCTTGGTATTGAATTTGACCTTGACCCGTGCCAACCAGAAACGGCAATCCCTTGGATTCCCGCAAAGCTGAGATACACGCTGAAGGATGACGGACTCACACAGCCGTGGGCTGGACGCGTTTGGCTTAATCCACCTTACGGCAAGCACACACAAGCGTGGCTAAAAAAGATGCACAGCCACCGCAACGGAATTGCACTAGTGTTCGCAAGAACAGATTGCGCTTGGTTCCACGAATCAGTGGCCAAGGCAGACGCCATTCTGTTTCTAAAAGGTCGTGTAAAGTTTGTTGACGGGCTAGGCGTGACTGGTGGAAGCGGCGCTGGCAGCGGCTCTATGTTGGTGGCTTGGGGTACTACCAACGTGGCCGCACTTGAATCAATGCAAGACTTGGGTTTTTTGACCCGCATGACGGCAAACGAATGACAACTCTCCAACTTCAAACGCCTGAATGGGCGTTACCCCTGCTGGAGGCCAGCCGATATAAAGGCGCATGGGGTGGTCGTGGATCTGGCAAGTCTCACATGTTCGCCGAACTGATGATTGAGGCGCACATCATTGACCAAAAACGGAGAAGCGTCTGCGTGCGAGAAATCCAGAAATCGCTGAACCAGTCCGTCAAGCGGCTGCTTGAGACAAAGATCCAAGACATGAACGCCGGCGCTTACTTTGAAGTGCAGGATGCCGTCATTAAGGCCAAAAAGGGCGATGGCGCGATTATTTTCCAAGGGATGCAGAATCACACTGCCGACTCGATTAAATCGCTGGAGGGCTACGATTGCGCCTGGGTGGAGGAAGCACAGAGCCTGTCCCAGACCAGTCTTGACCTGCTTCGGCCGACAATCCGCAAGCCAGACAGCGAGTTGTGGTTTACCTGGAACCCGCGGCAAAACAGCGACCCGGTAGATTTCCTGCTGCGTGGCCCGACACCGCCCAAAGATTCCACGGTCATCAAGGTCAATTTCAGCGATAACCCGTGGTTTCCGCAGGTACTCCGCGACGAAATGGAGTACGACAAGCGGCGCGATCCAGACAAGTATCAGCACGTTTGGCAAGGTTCTTACCTGACCAACAGCAGCGCCAGGGTGTTTAAGAACTGGAAGATTGACGAGTTTGATGCACCACCAGACGCTATCCACCGGCTGGGCGCTGACTGGGGCTTTGCGATTGACCCGACGGTCCTGGTGCGCTGTCACATCATTGGCCGCACGCTCTATATTGATCACGAGGCCTACATGGTTGGCTGCGAGATTGTGAACACGCCTGAGTTGTTTATGACCGTTCCAGAGGCTGAGAAATGGCCAATAGTTGCAGATTCAGCCAGGCCAGAGACAATCAGCCACATGCGCAAGAACGGTTTCCCAAAGATAATGACGGCCGTCAAAGGCCCGAAATCAGTGGAAGAAGGCATAGAGTTCCTGAAGGGGTACGACATTGTTG
>Ga0209492_1000161_pt1 | contig 21544 bp, 29 predicted proteins | sample PPLLak12cMay2015_FD_187253 | JGI IMG/M metagenome (GOLD analysis project Ga0209492, IMG submission 187253) | Freshwater sediment microbial communities from Prairie Pothole Lake near Jamestown, North Dakota, USA - PPLs Lake P7 Core (1) Depth... | ecosystem: Environmental > Aquatic > Freshwater >... | reverse complement strand
TTTTGTTCTCCGACTTGCAGCTTTGGGCGAATTGGTTCTGGGAAGTCGGTCAGGGTTCGCTGGGTGATGGAGTATTTCTACGGGGAGTATAAGCTGATTGACATCTTCGACGATGGGCGTCTGGAGAACGTCTTCATGTGTTTCCCTAATCCTTATCGTAAGCAGTATGAGGCGCTGCAGGAGGTTAATCCTAACTGGGAGCCGCAGGGTTATCCGACAGAGTGTTTCATCCCTGCGTCTCCTGGGATCCCTGATAGGATTCCGACTATCTTTAAGCCTTTCAAGATTGTGTTCTCGGATCTGACGAGGGAGGAGTTCTTGATTCTCCTGGGGAAGCTCAGCATCCAGGAGGAGGTTGCTATGGACGTGCTCTGGAATCTCCTGGTCGAGAAGGCTAAGGACCTAGTTCATTTTCCTGAGTTTGTCGCAAAGTCTCAGGATGTCCTGGGCGATGGGTTCCTGAAGGTTGGGGGCCGCGTCAAAAGGATAGCTGACGACTCAACGTGCTTTAGCCTACTGCTGAAGCTGGACCGATTGAACAAGCTGAATATCTTGTGTGAGCCGACGGATCCTTTGGCCCTGGACCTGGACACTATCATGTGGGACAAGAAGAACGTCACCTGCTTTTCTTTTGCGTTCATGGATTCCAAGAACGCGCGGCACATAATCATCGGTTATCTCTTGAGGAAGATCGTGTCTCTGAGGAAGGCTCAGAGGTTCGGTAAGTATCCTCCTGTGGTGATCACTCATCGGGAGATCCAGAAGTCAGCTCCGGCAAGGGGGAAGAAGTCGAGCTATGCTTTTGAGGGCCAGAGCCGGAGCCTGGAGTATCTGAAGGAGATCGTCGAGGAGCCCAGGGATATTCAGGTGAGGTTGAATGCTGATACCCAGGATCCGATGAAGCTGGACTCAGACGTCAGGAAGGGGTTCGTGACTAAGTTCTTGTTCTCGATGGACCTGGCGGTCCTCTCTTCTTTGACGACTCATTTCTACCTGGATAATAAGACGTTCATCGGGATCCAGAAGCTCGGGATAGGTGAGTGCGCGATTAAGACTCTGCCTGATCCTCATGATCCTGATAACAGGATCGGGGTTCAGTTTCCGGTCTTGGCGATGCCGACGAAGTCCTGGTGCAAGAGTCCTGGGGACCAGTTCTTCCAGGTATGGAAGAAGCATGGGGGAGAGTTCTATAACCCGAAGAAGGAATTGAAGCTTGCGGGGCCGAAGGACGTTATCAGTATAAAGACTATATCTAGGGAGGAGTCTGAGGAAGTGAATCTACGGATCGAGTCTCTCTATGATCACTATGGGGACGTCGTCAGGTTCATCGCTAAGTCTAAGGAGGCTGGCTTGAAGCTGAAGGATTTGAAGGAGGACCCGTTGATCAAGGGTCTTGGGTGGGGGGAGATGAAGATCATCAGGGTTCTGAATAGGCTGGTCTCAGAGAAGAAGCTTCGCAAGGACATTAAGTCTAAAAGTTATTTCTATCTGGAGCCTCCGGCGCCAGGCCAGGCCAAAGATCCTGTCGGCGAGGAGGCTTTGCCCCAGGACTCTGGCCCGGGACTAGAGTAGACGTCTCTCGAGGCTCTATTGTGTGCTTGTGTCCATCCCTAGGGTTCCTGAGCTTTTTTTTTCTGCAGGCGCTTCAGGATTGCTTAACTATTAAATATTAACGAAATCTTCAGAGGACACTGTTAGTCTGTAAGTGTGTAAGTATATTTTTGATTTTTTCAGGGGTTCTGGGGGGAGCTCCCAAATATAAAACCATTTGTTCTTCTCATAAGCAGTTCTGGTTAAACAATGGCTTTGTTCAATGGAGGTTCTCTAAGGTGGCTGACGTAAATAACCTGATCCCTGCGCTGCTAGGCCTAGGGGTGTTCGGTCTACTGCACCTATTGGCTAGAAGGCCTAAGGAGCTGGAGGAGACTAGATGAAATATCTCTGGATCTTTGCGCTGCTGCTCTCCTGCAGTCCGGTCTACGCAACCATTAATTATTGTTATCAGGCTAATGCTGAAGTAAGCACATGTAATCAGAGTTCTAATGGAACAAATAGTTATACAACAGATAATGGTTCATGGAATAATCCAGGAGCTCTATGGGACACAAGCCTGACAACGTACACATACATAATAAGTGATGAGACAGAGGGATATGCCTATATGAATTATATCAAGCCTAACAACTCAGACAATAACTCACTCTTCCAGGTGAAGGATACGCCTGGAGGCCTGAGAAATCTCACTATCCCAGCATCCTGTTGGGCTTATTCTAACACAACGCTTAATCTCTCAGTGTTCGAGCACAGAGCGACATACTTCGACTGGTTTTGTAGGAATAGCAGCGGATGGACCACTATGTATCACTCAAACTCATTCTCTTATTTCTACGACGAAGCCATGTACTGGAGCATAGAGACTACAACAACAACGACAACCACGACAACAACCACTCAGTCTCGTCTGAACGTGGCCTGCGTTGGAGACAGCATAACAGAAAGCGTATCTTATGAAAATAACAACAATCCCTACTGCTCTCAAATCAATAATACAAACGTCACCATCGGAGGCATAGAATATAATATCTCGTCAGTCAACCATGGATACTCTGGGTGGAAGGCCTCAACCTGGTTGAGTAACATGGGCCTCATAATCGGCCAGGGATTTAATTACAGCATAATCCTCCTGGGAACTAACGACCGGCAAACAGACACAATAGACACATTCAGGCAGAATATCCAGGACATGGTCACCCAAATACTCGCCGACAACCAGGGGGTCCTGCTGCTAACAACCGTACCCTGTGTCAACGACTCATCCAGGTACTGCAGCAGCAACACCTCATTAGAGCTCTACAACAACCAGATAAGGAACGTCTCATACACATCAAACACATCATACGGAGACATGTTCGGAGCCTTCAATAGAACCTGGTATGAGCCTCTATATTACGATAATATTCACCCGAATGAGACAGGACAAATCTTTATGACTCCTTACATAACCACCTGGATGGAGTCAGCTCAGGCATATAATTGTTCAGATGATCCTGTGTCCTGCTCGATGAATACCACAACCATCCCCTGGGTGAGCGTGACACTGGTTAATCCGGCTAATGATGCTAGCATCGGCGCCAGCGATAACCTGAGCCTGAATGCTTCGGCGACCGGAACCAACGGAACCTATAACTGCAGCCTGATGCTTAATGGTTCCTGGAACATCAGCAGCATATTTGTCAATAATAACACAGTCAATAATTACTCACTCTATTCCTTGGCTAACGGCACCTATTGGTGGAACGTTACCTGTAACCTTAACTCTACTGTATCAAACACTAGCTCGACCTGGAACTTCACAGTCGGGTACCCGACCACGACCACAACGACGACTACCACAACGACTACTACGACAGGGAGCACTACGTCGACGACGCGTAATTGTTGTGCGTTGTATGTTGAGGATGCGTATGGGAATCCGATTCAGTATGCGACGGTGCAGTTCCATAATAGGTCGACGGGTGTTTTGGTCTTTGAGAATGTGACTGACGTACATGGCTTGGTCGACAAGAATGGAAGCTGTGAGGACTATAACATCACGGTTCTTTATTCTTCCTCGAATTATTCGGCGGTTTTGGTCAATACTTCGGTCGTTGATGGGGTTCATATCAATGACGTGGTCTCTGGGCGGGTTCAGATCATGAACACGTTGGGGTCTTATCTGGAGGGTCAGGATTGCTCGGTCTTTGCGTTGGAGAATGGTTCCTTGGTCCATGACTTCGGGACCTTGTGTCAGTCTAAGCCTGAGATCGTTTGCCAGGGGTCTATCTGTAACTGGATGAGCGCTAGCCCATGTGTCTTCAGTGACAGCATGGGTTGGTATCTGTTCAAGGGGAAGGTTCTCGAGGAGAATGGGTTCAAGTATGGGCATAATTATTCCCTGGTCTTTATCTGTAATGGGAAGGAGGCGTCTGGGAACTTCTCTATCTCTGACGTCGACAAGATGCCGGACATCAATAGGATCGAGGATCTGTTTAAGAGGAATGCGGGGTGGATTGTTTTGGTCGTGGCCTTTGGGTTCATTGGCATCTGTGGCCTACTCGTAGTCTTATGGCTTCTGGGTAAGAGGCCTAGGCGTTAGCGCTCAATTAATTCAATGTTGTACAAAACGCAAAAAAAGCAAAAAAAAGAAAAATGAAAACAAGCGAATTGATGAAGTACCTTCTAGGGCTCATGCTGGTCGTGGGCTTTGGCGGGATGGCAGAGGCGGCCTATGGTGGGACGTACTACACGACAGACCTCGACAACATGTTTGTCGACTTGATTGGGACGTTCGTGGCAGCGTTCATCGAACAGGCTCCGACGTTGACGGATCTGATAGTCCTGATGGTCATCATGGGACTGATCGGTGGAGTGCTGGCTACAGTCATAGGGCTGGGCGTCTGGTCCTTGGCTAAGATGATCGGCCTCGGCAAAGTGGGAAGCTTCAAGAAAGCCTGAGTGGGTTTTCTTGGGGCAGGGAAGGCCTTAATGGGTCTTCTCTGTCCCTTATTATTTTTTCCACCATGAAAAATCTGTGGCTTGGTTTGGCCTGTCTGGCCTTGATGGGGGTGGCTTGTGCTGATAGCTTTACGGTTGAGGATGGGTTCTCCTCGCTCGTCCGTATCTTCTCGGGGCTTGGCCTTGGTTTCATCGATTCTGGAGAGCTTATACTGGTGCTTATCCTGGTCGTCTTGCTTTTATTCGTTCTCCTGGTCCCTTTGCTGGGCCTGGGCTTGATCATCTATCTGGGGGTCAAAAGGATCTTTGGAGGCTGAAAAAAATGAAGAAACTACTCCTGGTCTTGGCTGTGCTGCTTCTGGCTGCCTCTGGCTGGGCCAGCTGCATCAATGAGTCCTCGACTTTTGAAAGCAACGAAGCTGGGAAACAGATCATAGATACCTTGGGCTGTGAGATCTCTGGGATGGACGCAGGCAACGTGACGACGTTGGTTGCTGTGCTTATCGCGGTGAGTGGTCTTGTCCTGGTGATTGTGGTGGCGTTGGTCATAGTCATACTTGTACTCAAGAAAAAATGAAAAACATCAATCTATTTGTCCTGGTCGCCTTGGTTGGCTTCTCTTCAGTGGTGACGGCATTCGATACTGACTTAGACAGCATAGGTATCGGAGTCAACTGCAGAAATGCGGTAGGGGCTACATGGAGCGAATATTCTAGTCCAAACAGGCTTTCCTGTAATGATATTACCGATGAGACGAGCAGGATTTATTTCATGCTTCCTTTTGCAGGGGACGGAGTTATCACGCTTAATGTTGGCTGTAAATTGGGCTCGATCGGGTGTAATATTACTTGTGAGAGCATCAATTATTCAGCGTCGACGAATGTGGAAACCACGTCAATAAGTAACGATACCTGGTTCATAAATGGTTCTGGGAGCACAATAACGATCTACTATAACAGCAACATTGGGTTGATCGGCTGCTATAATCAAAAGACGGGAACGGGGGATCTGGCATTCAACATAACCAAGTCTGGAAGCGGGGTCACTTATGGCTCAAATAGGTATTACCCTACTTATCAGGCTGGGACACATCTACCTATGCATTCCGTTAACATGTTCTACAATCTAACTTGCACTCCCACACCTCAGTCCACTTACGCACTAAATCCTGTTACGAATGTGATGGAAATGACTAGCAGAAACGCATCAGCTCTTCCTGGACTGACAGGGAAAAACTATAACATTTTTAGGCCTAGCTGCTCTTTGAGTGGTCTGCAGAATTACTGGTTCAATAATTGGGAGGGCGGAACGGGAACTGGGGTAAATACCTATTATCAAACGCTCAACATAACACCTTACGGTGGGAACAACATAACGGGGTTCACTTATGCGAATAACTCGACTCAGTCTTTCTCTGAGGGCACAACACTAAATCTGTCTGTTGTGGCGAGTAATCCTAGTGCGGTGGACGCTATTGTCTGGTATAAGGATGGGAATGAAACGGCGGGGATAGGTCGGAGTAATTATTCGATCCAGCTGCGTTTAACTGCTAGGAATGAGCCGTATTACATTGAGGTTCAGCTGGAGGATAACGACTGTGGGTTGTATCCGACAGTGGGGTTCTATGTCTATATTGGAAAGAGCATCTCTCTTTCAGGGACGATCTCTGAGAGGGATTCGTCGGGGGTTGTGTCTCCTTTGGCCGGTGCGTCTGTTTCGCTTTCTGGGAACGTTCAGGGTTCATGGATAGCCACAACTGATTCTGCGGGGTGGTATTACTTCTCTGGGATGCCTCCGGAGACTTATTTCTTTGTAGCTGAGAAAACGGGTTATACTTCCTTTAATACTTCATTGGCGTTGGATTATGGTTCTAGTTCATGGACGAGCTATGATCAGGACGCGACGTTGAATCGAACTCAGACTTATAATTCGAGGACGATCCTTGTCTTTGATGAGACTGACCAAGATAATATCATCGACCTTAATCTTGTTGATTTGAATCTTCGCTGGTTCTGGGATGGTGCGAAGGTCTTGGAGATCAATAATGGGTCGATTATCTACAAGAAATATAACTCGTCCGCTATGAACCTGTTTAATGCGTCGTTTAACATCAATGATAACTCTATCTCTCTGACTAGGATTCCAGATAACGAGGAGTACACTTTTGCGATCTCTAAGGTAGGCTATACGGATATGCTGGGGCAGATCATCTCTTGGAATGCTGAGACCGTCTCTTCTGGTGAGAATCCGGCTGCCAAGACGATACCGATCTATTTCACAAAGAACACTTCCCAGGATGCTTTCAGTGGTGCTACCAGGCTATCGATCTCCTTTGCGCAGAATGTCTCTGCTAATCAGTGCTATATCCTACAGGCGTCTTATACGTTCGATTCTCAGCCCATAAATGGGGCTGCTTGTGAGGTTGATTCTTCTGCGTTCACCGATACTTATACCTTGTCGCAGAGCGGGTCTGATTCATCTTATTATGCGACAGTCTGCATCGATAACGCGACTTCCGGGACCTATAATCTGGGGGTGTTCTGTCAGAAAACGGGTTATGAGGGGCTTTATAATGTTCGAAGCTTCAAGGTTGTGGGGGGAGCTGAGCTCTCGTATATCTACTGGAACTCGTATCCTTCTTCTGTTGAATCTGGGGAATCGACGACTTTTTCTTTGGTCTATGAGGATTCCCAGGGGAATCCGATCAATGATGGATCCTGCAATTTGACGATCAATGGGACCAAGTATTCCATGACGAACTTTAACCGGTTTGGGTATTATAAGCTGTCTTTTGTCCCTAACAATACTGGGTCCTACTCGTTTAATGCCACTTGCCAGAAAGCGGGTTTTCTGGCGGCGTTGAGTTCTAATCTAAGGTTTTCAGTCTATGAGGGTGTTCCGCCTATTGTTGATCATTGTTTTAATGATAGGCGAGACATGGATGAGACTGACGTTGACTGCGGGGGCTCCTGTAGTGATTGCGAGCTGGGTCTTAGGTGTCTTGAGGACTGGGACTGCAGGACGGGGTATTGTCAGGGTAATATCTGTTCTGTCTCTCATTGTAATGACGGGATAAAGAACGGGGGAGAGGATGGGGTTGACTGCGGGGGGCTCTGCGATGCTTGTCTCTGTTTTACGGCTTGGGATTGCGTCGATGATGGGTCTCAGAAGTGTGTGTCTAACGAATGTACTCTTGAGTCTTGTGTTGGGTCTTGTTCTCCGATTATCTGGTATGATCCTCGCTGGGGTTATTATTCCAGGGATAGATTTTGCATCGATGGAAGGTGCTTGTTCAATGATCCTTCTTCCCAGAACATATCTGTGTCAACAAGCATAGTGATCGTTCCGTACACTGAGTTTTATTTCAATAATTCGGGGACGACGTTCTATGTCTCTAATTGTGAGGAGGGGACGAATGGGGCTCGGGTGATCACTCCTCAGATAACAAAGAAGGCGTATTACTACAGTGCTTCGGGGTTGTCTCCTTCTGTTCCTGATTCCGGGAACATTGTCTTTGGGGATGGTGCTTATCTGAAGGAGACTGCGGGGCTTCTTCCTGCGTTGTGCGAGATCCCTGTTGGGAGCAGTAATACTTCGGCGTTGGTGACTTTCCAGGCTATTGGCGGGGGTTCGACTCCTGTGCAGAGGAGCATTTATCTCCTGAATTTCAAGAGGGCTTTTAGGGCGAATGCGACGAGGACGAGCATGTCAGTCGTCTCTGTAAACTTGACGAGGCCTGGGTTCTGTTTTTATCGGAGCGATACGGCGAGTAATTGGACGGTCATCAATGTGGCAGCTGCCATTAACATAGCGTTGGCGTATAACAGCTCTGATGGAGGCGTTTATGTCCTCTGTAATACGACGTATGGGGAGGAGTCTGAGGCGCGTGTGGGGCCTGGTGTGGCTGGGATCGTCTCGATGTCTTTCACGTTTGCGGGTCTCTTGTTTAATGCTTTCTGGCTGGCGATCGTTGGGTCTGACTTTGCCTGGGAGGCTTGGATGATCATCCCGATCGTCTTCTGTGTGGCTATCCTCTTCCCGGCGATGGTCTTGTTGTTGATCCAGCTGAAGAGGGGCCCTGATAGGCGGTGATCTCATGAAAAAGGTCTTGGGTTTGTTGTTGGTCCTGGTCTTGTGTAGTGTGGTTGGGGCAGACAACACCCTTTCTTTTCAGGTCATCGATGATGGGTCTAAGGCGAATGTCTCTGATGCTGCGATAAAGGTTTGCCTAGACGACAAATACGTTGAGGATTGTCAGATGGGGTTCACTGATGCGACTGGGTATGTCGAGTTCCTTATCCGCTATGATCCTAACACTGCTTTCAAGGTCGTGTATTATGCGGTCTATAAGGAGGGTTTTGTCTTGGTCAAGGATCAGGTCTCCATGAGTAAGAAGGGGGCTCACATTGGTTCTATCAGGATTCCTTTTGTGAACTGGAATCTCAACGTCCCTTTCCACCCGGAAACCTGGAACACTGAGGAGGCTTATGAGGACACGTCCAGGACTGTTTATCTGAGCGATAATCTGGGGGCTTTCACGCTGGGGTGGTCGACTATCTTTCCTGCGTGCTCGAATGAGCGGGGGAAGGATGTGAATCTCCTTAGGTGTGGGTCTGAGTTCCTGATCCCTAATCTGCATCTGTCAGGGATCTCTTCGTTGTTCGTTATGTCGGTGACGTCTATCTTCTCATTGGATTGGGCTAATCCGTCTATTCCGGTCTTCGTTGACTGGATCGTGGGGGTTATAACCCCTATCTTCATCCTGTTTCTTCTGGTAATCATTGAGTTTATGAAGACATACGCCTTAGTGTCGCTGGCTTTTCTGTGCTGGTCGTATCTAGTCGAGGAGCTCATTCATGCGAACATCATCAGGCCTCAGATGTTTATCCTGCTGGTTCCTGTGGTCGTGTTTTTGATGATCATGGGGTCTATCTATCTCTTGGGCGTGGACTCGTCTTTCTGGGGTCCGTTGGTGGTGATCTAAGATGGGTTGGGCTGCTCTTGGTCCGGCGATTGCTTCTCTTCTGGGGAGTTTTGGCCAGATCGCGGCTGACGCCTTTAAGGCTGGAGTCGACATCGGGCTTCGTATCGCTGAGGCTATCTGGGAGGGCTTGAAATGGATTCTCTCGAGCATTTGGAGCTTGTTTCAGTATGATGATCCCAAGAAGGTTTTTGCTTTGGTGTGTCTCCTGGGGATCCTTCTCGCTGCCTTGATCGCCGCCATGGCTGGCGTGGGCTACATCGCTTTTGGGAGTGGAAGCGTGGCTAAAGGGGTTGATGCTTGGGGGACGGTCTTTTCTGAGGATGAGCTGAGCAACGGATCCGGCGGAGGTTCCTCTGGTGGGGGTTATGTCCCTAATTCTACGATCATCACGAACGATACGCCTATTTCGCCTGGGACTAATCCTTTGTGCGGTAATAAGGTTTGTGACCAGGTTCTCACTGGGGTGAAGCATTTCAATTTCTCGTCTTATTGGCCTGCTCAGTGCTGGGATACTGATGGTCCTCCTTACACGATCTTCTATGATATTCCTACTTATTGCGTGACTCAGACGTCTGTCTTGAAGTTTTTCTGGTATGAGTGGTATCAGAAGGGCTATGATAATGCCTTGTGCGGGTTGAAGAGGACGACTGCGTTCTTGAATGATTTCTGTTTCATGGACTCGAATCTCTCGATCTATTATCTGGAGAACCCGGTGAATTGTCCTGGGGATTGCCCTGGGGATTCCTGCTATATGGATTTCACCTGTTCTTCTTTCTTGGAGAATGATTGTCCTGCTGGTTTCCAGTGCTGTGGGAGTTCTTCGGCGCATCCGAAGAAGTGTATTCCGTCTGATGAGTCCTGTGATGATTCGTCTCTGGCCTATCCTTCTGAGGTTAAGCTGAAGTATATGCCTTATCACTGTGCCTGTTCTTCGAATACGAGCTGCGCGGGTGATCTTGGGGGGTCGACTTGCTGTAGCGGGGACGTGTATCATGATGGTTTCTGTTATGATTCTGAGGACTGTAATCTCTGAGCTCCCACTTTTATAACTATTCTTCCTTTTTTTCTTCATCAATGCATAAAAAAATGAAGAGATTAGCCTTTGTCTGTCTATTATTGTGTGTTTTTGGGCCTGGTTTGGTGGTTGCCCAGGTGAATGATACTGCTGAGTTTCCGGATCCTTCGAGGGGTGCGTCTGCTGGAGCTATCCTGGACGCGATCGAGAAGAACGAGCAGAGTATTCAGGTGATCAGGCAGGATCTTAAGGAGTTCAAGGATCAGGTTCGGAGCATGCTGCAGGGGGAGATTAATAAGCTTGTCTTGTTGTTTTTCCTTGGCTTGGTGGCTTTCTATTGTTTCGCGAAGCTCCTGGGGAGGTTTTATGATAAATGGTCTGAGGGGCGGTGGCTGAAGAAGGCTGAGAGGAATCAGGTGAAGATCCTGAAGGGTCTGGAGGAAGCCTCTCGGGGGACTCAGCAGCTTAACGCTAGGCTCTTGGAGATTGAAAGGCAGATAGCAGCTATCAAGATTCCTGCACCGAAGAAGGCCCAGGAGAGGGTGGGTTTGTTTTCACGGCTCAAGGGCCTTGTTGGGATCAGGGGTTAGGCACTACAAAATGGAACCAAAGGGTTTATCATCCCTGAACGGGACGGACAAAGAGAAAAATATGAATAAAATCCTAGTTGTGATCAGTCTGGGAGTTATCTGCCTCTTTGTTCTCTTTGCGGGTCTTTGTCTAGTCCTATACGCCCTGGATTCTCAGAGTCATGAAAGGACTCCTTGGGAGGGGACCTGGGAGTTTGTCGTTATCGTTCTGGCCCTTGGTCTGGCTGGGGGCATGTGTTTTCATGGATTTCCCTTTCAGTTCAAGGTCGATGTCTATCATGAAGGGGATGAGATAAGCTTCAGGGAAGGTAAAGATGGCGTCTGATCTGGTTGATATTTTGTTGTTGATCGGTGTTCCGGTGTTGGTGGCTATAGCCGGAGCTGCGCTTCTTGTCTTGGTCATCCTGGTCTTTTTTCATTTTAGGACGAAGGGTCGGATTGATAGTTTGGAGCTCTTGTTCAAGAAGCATCGGGACCTGTGTCTGATTAATTATGATCCTAGGAAGCGGGTGTTGTATCGGTCTGCTGTGCCGTTTATGCCTGGCATGACTGAGGTCAAGAATAAGTTGTTGGAGATTGCGAGGACGTTGGAGGTGGCTGTGAATGAAGAGATCTAAGGCGGTGTCGAAGGCTGTAGTGCCTAAAACTGATGTAGTGCCTAAAATCGAGCTTCCTGTGACTCCGAAGAAGGTTTTGAGTGCTCCGATCATGAATGATCTGACGAGGTTGTGGGCTGAGGTCGACAGGTACGATTATTTTTTGGAGAGCAATAAGCGGGGGGCTTGGAAGGGGGATATTGTTGGGTCGAATAAGATTGATGTGGCTGCTTCGTTGGAGGAGTTGTTTACGAATTACAAGAAGACGGCTGAGGGGGGGTATGTCGTTGAGTACGGGGAGGGTAGTAAGCTGGAGCTCTCTGCTGCGGACATCAAGCTGACGCAGGAGAGCATCAAGAAGTGGGGGAACTGTCTCTACATGATTCTTTATGAGCGCCCGAAGGGGTTCTCTATTCCGTTGATATACCCGAATAAGGAGGAGTATCTGTTGGTCGCGTACAGTGATCAGGTGGATGGCTGGGATTCTGATGATGAGATCCTAAGCGTGAGGTCGGCTGGGAGTAATCGTTATGGGCGTTTTGAGTATCCAACTGGTTATCCTGAACGGGTTCCTTTCCTGGTTTCGGAGATTAGGACCATGGCTTGGGTTGAGGCTAACAGGCAGCTGGTCAGCAACATCGGAAACATAGTCGAGGACAGTATTTCTGTGAATCCGATCTTGACGCAGCTGCTAGGGTATAAGCGGATGGAGCAGCCGATTAAGGTCCAGCGGCAGAAGGAGGATGGGACCTGATGGCGTCGACTCGGAAGCTTCTGGAGTTGTCGGTGTCTAGGTCTCAGGATATGTTCATCGAGAAGCTGGATCCAGGGGCTCCTTTTCCTTTTCAGGTGTCGAAGAGGGTGAGTGATACGCCTTTGATTGTGTGGCGTGATTATCTTTTGTTGTTCGGGATTGGGTTCTCTGTCGTCTTGTTCTGTATTGGGTATTTTATCTGGTGAGGTCTTATGGCCCGGAGGGTGAAGTTCAGGAGCCGTGATGTTGTGCCTCCTTGGTTGGTCCAGAAGAGGATGAGCTTGGGTCAGAGGATCTGTATGACTGAGTCTTCTAAGGGTCTGGTGAATTATTCCTTGAATGGGAAAAAAGTCGAGCAGAGTGTCTTCTTGTCTCTTCTGGATAGGGGCTTGTTGAAGAGGATTTATATCAATGAGAGAGAGAGCTGGTTTATGTTGAAATGAATCTCAAGCCTTTTGTCCTGGTCTTTCTGGTCTGGGTCTTGATTGATCTTGGATTCTATTTCTGGGTTGGGTCTCCTTTTGGGCGCCCTGATTATAACGACTTGTCGTTTCATCTGGCGAAGGCCCGGGATCCTTTGAGTAATTCTTATGCTCCTCTGTTTCATGTCTTGGTCTTTGTGGTTGGCCTGCTGATTCCGATTCCTATCTCCTTCATCATTGTGTCTTCTGCGGTCGTGTTTCTCTTTATCCCTTATTCAGTGATGAGGTTGTCCTGGGAGATCTATCGGGACGAGCAACTGGTCATGATCTCAGGAGTGCTGTCTGTGTTTGGGAGCTCGTCGTTGATCCTCTTCATCCATAACGCGACTTATCCTCAGGCTCTCCTCCTGGGGTTTTTTGTGCTGGGTTTGTCGTATATGGCCCAGAGTCTTAATGGGCGCCTGGGTTTCCTCGAGGCCCTGCTGATTTTTCCTCTAGCTGTTGCGTCTCATAACACTGGTCTATGGCTCTATGGTCTATCCTTCGTAATCTATCTGACTCTTGGAGGCCTGGGATTTGTCCTAATCTTTCTGCCGTATTTATTCGTGGTCTGGCCCCGGGAGCTGGGGTTCCATATCTTTGGGGGCAGGAGGCTCTTGGAGGTTGTGTTTCTGTGGCTGAATCCTTTCATGATCTATCTCGCCCTCGAGGGCCGGCAGACTTTTAATACTTCGTCGAAGACTGTGCGGCTCCTGGATTACTCTATCCTGGTCTGCGTCTTGTTTGCCTGGGTCGATCCTTATTGGAGGCCGCTGTTGATGGTTTCTCCTCTTTTGTCGGTTTATGCGGCTAAGGGTTTAATGAGGATTACTCGGCCTCGTCCGATTCTTGGTATCCTCTTCGTCGTCTGGTTTCTGCATTTCTTGTACGTCTTTATCGGTGTGCTGGGGCTTTATTTAGGCACTACATTTTAGGCACTACAATTTTTTTAGGCACTACATTTAACCGACATACTGCGACTCCTTTTCCTTTCTTTATATACCAGTTCAGATAAAATCTATAGTAGAGCTATGGATACTAAAACAAAGTGGAAGGATACGGACATCAAAATAAGGCTGAAGCTGAAAACAGCGAATAGACTCAAGAAACTATCAAATGTCGGAGACACATACGATTCAATAATCAACAGGCTTCTTGATAAGCCTTCACGTTAATTAAAAGGCGGAAGTTTGCCCCCGAGTGTTAGTGCACTCGGGGGCGGGTTCCACGACAACGGAGCCCCCCAAACGCCCAAGAATGGTTTGAGCGATGAGCTTGATGTGTTATGCCCAGGACGCCCGAGAAAGGCCGAATAAAGCCTTCATAAGGTACTCTGAGTCTTGTTCTTTGGTTTGGGCCCAACCGGATTCGAACCGGTGGTGTCAAAGAGGAAGGATTAAGGTGCTTCGCTCCCAAGAGGGGAGTATGGAGCTTATCAATAAGCGTTTATACGGCGTGCGGACTATCAGGACGACCAAAGGAAGCGAAAACGATCTTTTTTTGTGTTTGATCCGGAACAGTGGTCTTAGGACTTTTACGGTCTATGATCTCCAGAAGCTATGTAAGTGGGAGGGTCGGAAGGTTTCTGATCTGTTGTGGCGGCTCTCCAGGAAGCGGCATCTGTTGTTTAGGACTGAGAGGATGGTTTCTCTGCCGGATACGCCTCAGGCCTGCTACATCTATACTCTTGAGAAGAACGTTCTGGCGGCTTATGAAGGCTATCTAATCAAGTATTTTGAGGACCGGAACTTCTCGGCCTTGGTTGAGGCGTATCTGCGGATCAAGGAGGGTGAGGTCTGCGACAGTATTTCCTTGAAGATGGATGGCTTGGGCCCTGATACCAAGTATCTCTCGTCTTTTCTTCGGGCGGGCTTGATCAAGTGTAGGAGGAATCAGATAGCGTTCTTCTTCTATAATCATCGTAGGAAGTCTGAGGATGATGTTTCTAAGGAGATGGCTGCTTATGAGGAGAGGGCTTCTTTGGCTCGGCAGCTGCGGATAGATAAGGGCCTCTCCCTGGAGGAGGAGTTCCAGGAGCTCCTGGCTAAGCATGGGCATAGGTTCGTGTTCTATCTGAGATCTATGCAGCCTCATCCCTGCTTCCAGATCGGGGAGGCTAGGCGCATACCCGACATGTGCCTGCAGTTCTACTTGGGCGTCCTGGTCAAAGAAAACATTGTGCACATACCTTATCAATTCGGCAGAGGCCTCAGCGTCGTCGTTGAGCTGAAGTCGACGTCCAAGGACTCTGTCTCTAAGGGCGTGACCGGCAGCGTAGTAGACCGAGGCATCGCCGAATCCAGGATTGCGCTCAGAAACTCATTTAACTGGTTCGTCGGGGAGCCGACGCATACTGGCATCCTCGCGGCTGAGGAGTTCGAGGCCGCGATCACGTCACTCTCAAGGTTCCAAGAAATCAAGGGTCTATTGGATAGGACATCTGGCAAGGATGCTCCGCCTGGGGTGCACAAGATCCTTGACTTGAAAGAAGCGCTTGAGAAATACAAGAAATGACTGAGGAGGGGTTGGGTAAAAACGGGGGGTCGAAATGTGGGGGTAATAAGCCAAAGGAGGTTATCAAAAATTTGATAACTGAATTTGATAAGTCCCATGTTTATGCGGCCCCCCTCAAGGGTCCGAAGCATGAAATCATGGCCCTCTTCAATACCCCTGGAGAGGCCCTGGCTTCTAGGCATATAGAGGCCTGCCTTGATATTGCCCAAAACGCTTTATTCTATCACCTAAAGGGTTTATTGGCCTTGGGGCTGATTAGAAAAATACCCAAAGTTTACCCGAATCTGTACGAATTAACTGACGCAGGAACTAGCTATTTCCAGAGGTTCATCAGGAAATTTGATAACTCCCTCAGAGGGCCTATCAAATTTGATAACCTCCCGACAACTGATGGCGACAAGTCTGGCCCGAAAAAGCTTCGTGTTCGGGGTCATAATATCAAGCTTAAGGCTGAGGTTGTGAAGTACCCGGATAAGCTGTTGTTTCAGGATCCGAAGTTCTCTGAGGTGGGTACTGTGGAGCTGAAGAATTGGGAGAAGGTCAAGGCCCGGTTTAATGGGGATTACTTTTTCCTGACCCGGAACTGTGTCGTCTTCCAGCCTCAGCCGGTTCATGGGGATCCTTTGCCTGTGTTGTTGTCGGTGTTTCAGGCGTCTCAGACGTTGTTTAAGACGTTGGAGGAGGCTAATCCTGGTTTGAAGATTTCGGAGGAGTACACGTTTTTGTTGTCTCAGGAGTTTTCTTTGGAGAAGGATGCTTTTGCGAGGGCCTGCTATGTCTTGAATCAGACTATAGCCAATTCCAGGTTCAAGGTTGATTTCAGTAAGGGCTATGAGCTGGAGTTTATTCATAAGGAGCTGGCTGCGTCTGATGCTGCGAAGTACGAGTGCTTGATTCATGATGTTATTGATAGCAAGATTGATCCGAAGAAGCTTGACGTGAAGCGTTTTCAGGCGTATGAGTTCCTGTTGTATACTTTGGTTGAGCGGGGCCGGGAGACTGAGGCTTTCGCTGTTCAGACTCGGGATTTGTTGTTGGGTGAGCTGGAGAAGCTGGTTGAGGAGCTTTTGATGATTCGGGTGAGTCAGAGGTCTCCTAGGTCCAGGGATCAGGAGAAGGAGTTGGAGCGGGGGGTGAGTTCATGAAAGTCGTTGTTTGCGCTAGGTGTGGGCGGTCTAGGGAGATGGATGCGAGGAGTCTTAGGCGTCTGCGTTATGCCTGCGTCTTCTGTGGTGAGGGGATGCTTCTTAAGGAGTGTGTGGTTGGGTCTGAGGTGTCCCCGAAGAGGCGGTATCCGTCTAGTAAGCGTTATGAGGACAAGCGTAATTTTCTCAGGATCATTGAGTTGTTGTTTCCTGCGTTCTGGATTACTTTTCACGGAGGTTGCCAAAAAAATGAATGAGGAGATTAGGGAGAGGCTGTCTTGTTTTGCCTCAAAGGAGGGTTATGTCTTGTGGGATAGTCATACCCGAAAGAACCAGATTTATAAGCGGGAGAGGGATGTTAAGCGCCTGTATTTGATGAAGACTTGTTTTCGGATTCAGGTGAAGGATCTGACTGAGGATCGGTGGGTTGATGTCTATGGCCATAGCTATAAGAAGCTTCGGGTGGGCGTGGTCTCGTACAAGGATGTTTTCTATGTTTTGAAGGTTAAGGGGTGGAAAAATGAGATCTTGTGTTGAGGATGGGGAGGTGCCTTCTTTGAAGGTGCCGACGTTGATCCATAAACGGGGTTATGAGATACGGGTCCTGGAGTCTGAGACGAGCTCCAGGAGCAAGTATTTTTATAATATCTCGTTTCTGGGTTTGATCGAGAGGCCTGTGAGGACTTACGTGTTGGGTCAGGCTGAGGTTGATAAGTTCTCTGGGTTGGTGAAGGAGGAGAACGTCCGCTTTAGTCGGCTGAGCTTGGATCAGATAAAGGGTTTCGCGTCTCGGCTGCAGGCTTGGCTGGATACTTCCCATGGGACGGCTGTTAAGGCTGCATGCGTGAGCTGCGGATCCTCTAATGTGTCTGAGTATGTGGCTGGGAACCCGTTCTGTCGGTCTTGTCTGGGGGAGGATCCTTTCCTGAGCTGAAAGATGGCCTACAAAGTTTTACCTAAAGGGACCGGGACCGAGCTCCTCGAGGATTTGATAGCTAAGTGTCTGAGCCTGATTGTCCAGGGCGTTTTCCTGGGCATCGGCTTCAAGCTCGTAAACTTGTTCCTATGAAAAGCAAGGTGAAGGTGAAGGTCCCTAGGGGTGTGTGTCGGGTCTGTGGTTGCACGGATGATCGGGGCTGCCCTGGGGGTTGTTATTGGGTTGATGAGGATGCGACGCTGTGTAGTCTGTGCGCGGACGACATGGCGTCTGAGACTGATCCTTTGGAAGTCTTATGATGCGGCAGACGAGTTTGTCGGCGTACCAATGTATCCGGGAGGGTTTGGGTAGTAGGCAGGAGGCGGTGTTGTCTATTATCAGGCGTCGTGGCGCGGTGGACACGAAGACTATCTGCGGGGATCTTGGGTTGCCGATTAATTCGGTGTCTGGCCGGATCAGTGAGCTTCAGGAGAAGGGTTTGGTGAAGGAGGATCATAGGGCGCCCTGTAGGAAGACAGGGCACATAGTCACATATTGGACAAACGTATAAAAAATGGTTGCGATAAATTTTACTGGGTGGTGGACTGAGGCGGCGGCTAAGGGTCAGAATAGGGAGGCTCAGAGGCTTGAGGTGTTTGCGAAGATTCAGCTGGGGAAGAAGACGTCAACGATTCGTTCTTGGCCTAAGGGCCCTAGGTGTAAGCCGGGGGATAAGCTTCAGCTTTATTGGGGGATGAGGACGAAGGACTGCGTGAAGATCATGGACGCGGAGTGTATATCTGCTGAGAGGGTATATATTCATCCTCAAGAGGAGATGGTGACTTCTTCGAGTAATCCTGAGGGCATAGGAACTATTAACCCTTTCTCTGAGGAGGAACTAGAGCGGCTATTTCTGGGGGACGGATTTCCTTCCAAATCAGCCTTCTTCTCTTCTTTCGAGAAAGGATCTTATTACCTGGTCAACTGGAGGAAGGCATGATGGAGCGTGTCTTCTTGTTCGTTCTCTGGGTTTCTCTGACGTTGTCGATAGGCCTCTTCCTGTTCTCTTTTTATTCAGGTATTGATTTCTTCTGGTCAATGACGTCTTCAGGGATGCTGAGGTGCCTGGTCAATGCGAATGTGATCGGCCTGGGAACGTCGCTGGCTTTTAAATTACATGAGAGAGGAACAAAAAATGGCTGATGAGTCTGAGATCTTGGAGCGTGTCCAGGAGAAGGGGTATTGCTACGTTGAAGATGTCGAGGAGGAGTTCTGTGACGGGGATCGTGAGCTGGCAGCTGATATTATCACGGCTGCGAAGACAAAGTATAAGCTCGAGGAGCTATTGATGAATGGTCATAGGATTCTGCAGCAGCGTAAGAGTTCTAAGGTTGAGGACCCGGAGCCTGTTCCTGCTCCGGCACCGGCGTCAGAGCGTCCGAGCATCCTTGTTAAAAAGGTGTCTACTGTTTCGAGCGAGGCTAATCGTCTTTATAAGATCTGTCGAGCTAGGAAGATTGAGATCCCTGTGAAGGTCCGGGAGCTTCCGGCCTGGGTGAAGAAGAATCATCCTGAGCTGCTGCAGGTCGGGGATGGGCGCAAGAAGCCGAAGGTCAAGGAGGAGAGGCCTGTCAAGAAGAAGAGGCCTGTGAAGAAGACGTCTAGTAATACGCCAGGTATTACTGAGACGAAGACTGAGCCGCTGATCTATGGAGGCCCCCGGCTTGTAAAGGAGATAAGGATCTATGAGGTCTTTTTCTCTGGCCCAGAGCTCCAGGAGATCTCTGCAGCATTGAAGGGGAACGGGGGGGGGCGGCTGGCCCAGGAGATCGATGCCTTGCTTGAGGGTCAGCATGCCTAAGCTGTTTATCTATTTGAGGGTGTCGACTGATGATAAGGGGCAGGATCCAGAGAATCAGCTGGCGGACTGCCTGGCGTATGCTTACGAGCATAAGCTTATTGAGGTTGAGGGTGATGCGCGGATCTGGCGGGAGGAGGCTGGTGCCTGGGGTAAGACTACTAGGCCGGTGTTTGATGAGATGATGTCTCAGGCCTGGAGGAAGAAGGTGCCTGCGTTGTTGGTCTGGGACTATGACAGGCTGTATAGGGATCGGAAGAAGACGGTTGAGACTATCAAGAATTATGGTCTGGCTGGGACCAAGATCCTTTCTGTGCGGCAGGAGTGGCTTCAAAGGCTTCTGGAAGTGCCTCCTCCTTTCAATGAGCTATTCTATGATTTCATGCTTCAAATAGTGGCGTGGATGGCTGAGGACGAGAGCAAGCGGAAGAGCGATAGAATGAAGGCGTGTTATAAGAAGAAGAAAGCTGGGAGGGAACAGTATGGTCTCTCCGTGATCTGGGGTCGTAAGCCGATCTCTCGGGAGGTAGTGGATGCTGTCCTGGCTCATAAGAGATCTGATCCTCAGCTCTCGGTGAGGAAGCTGGCTGCCATGGTGAGCTCAGAGCTGGGGGCGTCGGTGAGGAAGTCGACTGTTCAGAAGATTCTGTCCGTAAAAGCATCCTCGGAAAATCCTCCCCTAAAAGAGGTGGTTTCGTGATGTCCGGTAAAGATTCCTTTAATGGACAAATAGGGGGTAATTGATGGATCGTCGTGATGTTGAACGGGTTTTCTGGTTTTTTCTCCTCTGCCTTATGTTATGGACGCTTTATAGAATGAGCGTAGACCCAAATTGGTTGTGGGAAATTTCGCAAAATAATCTCTGAGCTCCCACTTTTATAACTATTCTCCCTTTTTTTCTTCATCAATGAATGATTCAAGATGACCTGTACTTGTTATTTACCTGGTGTTTTTAGTTCTGAGTTTTCTGTGGAGAAGCTTTCTGGGGTTCGTAAGAGCTATAAGAGGCTGTCGATTGAGTACAATCAGGAGGGTGTGGCTTTCGAGGGTTCTGAGGGGGAGGTCTTGCATGCTATCTCTGATGTGATGGAGGCTGGGCTTCTCTCTGAGGTGTCTCTGCCTGGTGTGAAGATCGGGGGTATGCAGCTGAAGAAGGTGAAGAGGGCTGTGAAGCGGGGTATTGATAAGGCGTTCTCGAAGTATTTGGTTGAGGCGTTTCCTGGGCTGCCTCAGTGTCTCGGGGATTTTTCTTTTAGGTTCATTACTCCGACGACGAAGAGGAGTCATTTTATTGAGACTGCGAAGGAGATCATGTCTTGTAGTCTTTGTAATCATCAGGATTTTTGTTTCAAGTTGTCGCAGATCAGGAAGCTTGAGGAGCATAAGTGGAGGGAGGATTAGGCGATGGTCGGGCTGGGAAGTATCGGGGCTGCGTTGTCTGATGCGAATACGCGGTTCTGGGTTGGAGTGATCCTTTGTCTCCTGGCGATCTTTGGGTCGATTGGGGTGTTCTTCCTTTTGGTTATCGCTTATGTGTTCTTCGGGGCGTGAGTGAACATGGACGAGGAAAGGTCGGTTAATCCGTTGTTGGCGGGGTTGAATCCTTATGAGGCTGCTTTATTGGAGATGATCATTGCTCCTGTGGCCCGGACCCGGGTGGCGAGAGAGAACTTCTGTTTTATCATGGGGGCGAAGTTAATCGATAATCCTGAGACTAATCCTTATCTGCCTAAGCCTGTTGATCGGAAGACTGTGAAGGCTGAGTATGGGAAGACGACGACTAGGTATCGGGTCTTCAGGGAGTTTGAGATCCAGAAGGCGGAGGAGCTGGGAATCGTTGATAAACTGATGAAGTCCGCGTACATGCAGGCGCTTAATGAGAAGATTGCGCGGCAGATTGCGAAGGCGTCTGAGCTTCATCTGTTGGACGTTGCGAAGGTCATGGAGGCTAAGAACGGTTTCATTGACCTCGAGGGGGGTTTGTCGAGGAGGGGTTATAGTCAGAATTATCAGCGGAGGTATTGAGAAGAATGGAGCCTGTTGTCTCTAAGAGGCCTCCAGTCAAGATCTTCTCTGAGTTTTGTTCTCCGACTTGCAGCTTTGGGCGAATTGGTTCTGGGAAGTCGGTCAGGGTTCGCTGGGTGATGGAGTATTTCTACGGGGAGTATAAGCTGATTGACATCTTCGACGATGGGCGTCTGGAGCACGTCTTCATGT
>Ga0209492_1000158_pt1 | contig 21834 bp, 32 predicted proteins | sample PPLLak12cMay2015_FD_187253 | JGI IMG/M metagenome (GOLD analysis project Ga0209492, IMG submission 187253) | Freshwater sediment microbial communities from Prairie Pothole Lake near Jamestown, North Dakota, USA - PPLs Lake P7 Core (1) Depth... | ecosystem: Environmental > Aquatic > Freshwater >... | reverse complement strand
ATTGAGCAAAACCAAATATACCAGTAGAATTTCCAGTATTTGTTTGCCCATAACCATAGTAACCAAATGCTTTTCCAGTCCATAAATTCTGTGCTTTTGTATAAGCTCCATATAAATCTGTGCTTCTATTTCCAACATTTATACCTTCAATACCAGCAGTATTACCAGAACTTGTAGCTGTTTGTCTATCTGCATGTATTAAACCAATAATACCATTTCCAGCTAATCCTTGTCCTAAAACTGTTTCTCCTAAAACATTATTTCCTCCAGTAATTTGAGAACTCATATTTAATTTAGAATGTAAATTATTATATCCAACTTGAACTGCACCAGAATAATAAGTTTCTAATAATAAACCATCAAAAGTATTAAGTCCAACACTTCCAGCTGGCATTATATTTGTTATATTTACTATTGGAACTCCTGCATCTGTTGGAGCTATTGTAAAACTTCTATTTATTTTTAAACCATAATTATTGGTTGTAATTGTTTCTGTTATATTTCTAAATTGAACTCCAGAAGTTGTATTTAACCATTGATCAAAAGGATTTTTTGCAGATGTATCTATTCCAGTTAACCAACTACCATCTGTTCCAGTATGTCCTTGCCAATATAAAGAATCATTTACATTAACTAAAGAATAATTTGTTGAAGTTGAATATGTAAAATCGAATTGAGAAGTATCTAAAGCAGAAGTTAAGCTAATAAAAAGAATAACTAATAAAAAAAAATATTGTTTCATTATAATCCAAACCACCCCTTTTTCTTTTCTGGCATTTGTTGTGGTCTTGTTCCTATAACTTCAGAGATATTGAAGTGTCTTCTTAATGAACCTCTTTCTTCTCCTCTCCAAGCTCTATTATGAGTTGCTTCAACTAATGCTTTTAATTGAACAAATATCATTTCAAATTCTCTTAAGTTTAATTTTACTTTATCTTCTTTTATTTTTTGTATTTCATATTCTATTCTTGGTTCTATTTCATCAAGAATTTTATTTCTTATTTCTTTTTCATTAATACTTTTGTCTAAAATTTGTAATGACATTCTTTTAGTTTTAACTTGATTATTAATTCTTTCTTTTAAAATCTCTTGGCATTCTTCAACAGAAGGAGTTCTGAAATAAACTTCATACTTTAAAAATAATAAACCATTAAGAGCTAAACAAAATTCTAACATTCTTCTGTTAATCATTTTGTCATCAAAGTTGGATAATAATGTTTCTTTGTTAATATAGCTTTGAATAACTTGCATAAGCTTTTCAACTCCTTCATCTGTTAGAACTCTTTTCTTTTCATCATCTATTTTTTTCCATTCTAAAACATTTCTTTCTTCATTAATAACTAATGAATCTTGTTTAAGTAAATGATTTATTTTAGTTAATGTTTCTTCAACATCTAATTGAGCTTCTGCTAGGTTCTTCTCTGCATCTTCCATTTGGTATTCTAATTGTCTGTTTTGAGTAGACAATAAGTTGCCTTGCTGTGCAGATGTATTATTATTAATCTGTTGAGTAAAATCATCATAGGAAGGATTATCCATTATTTCTTTCTACCCCCTTTCAATCCTTTATAAAATTTAATCTCTGGTATTTCTCCACTTCCTCTCTTTAATCTTTTACCTAATGGTTCAACAAATAATGTTCCTTGCTTTGTAACTTTAGTTTTATATCCTGGAAGTTTTGTTATCTTTGATTCTGGAACTTTAAATGTTACTCCTAAAGAAGTTCTTGCAAATTTCTTTCCTAAACTAAATGCTTGTTTTTCTGTTCTTCCAATTCCTACTAATTTGAATTTACCAAATCTTCTTCCGAATACTTGAAATTTACCTTGTGATTTTGTTAATTTAATTCCTGGTAATTTAAATGGTTTATAAGGGGTTGATTTCTTTTTATAAGGAGAATAAGAACTACTTGGTTTGTAACTACTCTTTCTAAAATAACTTGATGGAGAATAAGAAACTTTTGAAACTTTACTACTAACTTTTGATGAAGGAGAATAAGATGAAACTAATAAACTACTTGGACTAGAAGGTGGAATATAACTTGATGAACTTCCTCCAGAATATTTTCCAGAAGATGGAGGGGGAGAATACAAAACCTTTGAAGGAGGGATATCTATATAAGAAGAATCTTTTATATTTAATATTGAAACCTTTGTTGAAGTTGGAGTATAGCTTGTAGAAGTTGGATAATAAATTGTTGTTGGTTCTTTTGGAATATAAGGTTCTTTAGTATAAACTGCTTTACCAGTTATTCCACTTCCAGTTTCATAATTTACAACATCTATTGGAACTTTAACATTAGAAATTTCTGTATAATATCCTCTTGGTTGTGAAACAAATGTTCCAGATTCTGGTCTTAAAACAGCTTCTATTTCTGTTTTCATTAAAGGAATATCTCCAACTCCAGGTTTTGTTGATTTAATAAATTTATAATTAAAAGTTGTTCCATCTAAAACATAAGGTTTTGTTTTAGCAAAAGGACTTACTCTAAATCCTTCTGTTCTAAAAAAAGTTATTGATGGAGAAGTTTCTGGACTTATAATACTTTTTATATTTGGAAGATTAAATTTAGAAGAACTTTTTCCACTTAACTTTGTAAAATAAGGAGAAACAAAAGAACTTACATATAGTCCTGGAAGTTCAGATGTTCCAGCTCCAGGAGTTATTTTTCCTTCTGTTAATATTTTTCCAGGAGAAGCATGAAATCCTCCAGGTTTATTTCCTCCAGTTAATTCTGAATATTTATATTTTGTCCCTTGAAATAATTTATATTGTTGTCCTTTTGGAGCTGTTGGAAAGTTTTCTTTTCCAGATAAAACTTCTTGAGGTATTAATCTTTCTGCTGGAATTTCTGTTAATCCTCTTGTTTGATACCATCCTCTAGCTTTGGTAAATCCTAATTCTCCTTCTTTATAACCATAACCAAATAATCCAAATTCTTTTAAAGTGCTACCAACTATTTCTCCTTTACCACTAGCACTTTTTGTAGAATATATATCTGTTAATTTTGTTCCAACAGCTTGTGTTGTTAAAATTCCTCCACCAATAAATGTTGCTCCTTTAACTCCAGATGAAACATAACTTCCATATTTAGGAATTTTAAATGCTAATGCAGAAACTCCTTTAACTCCAAATCCAACACCATATCCAATTCCTAAAGTTGCTAAATCCATTACAGCTTCTCTTTTAGTTGTTGGTATTATTCCTCTATAAATTCCTCCAACAAATCCCCCCACATTTGTAGCAGAACCAGTTATAGTTTCACTTCCAGTTATTTTACCAAGTCCTAAAGTTATTACCTCTGCTCCTTTTCCTCCAAGAGTTGCAACAGCATCTTCAAATTCTGGAGAAATAAATTCTTGTTTACCTAATTCATTTATATTATAAATTGTTTTTGAAGTATCTATAATTCTTGATATTCCAGTTGGGGCAATAGTGTTTTCTGTTGTTAAAGCTTTTTCCTTTTCTTCTAATAACTTTTCTTCTTCAACTGTTGCTGTTCTGTCTGATTGTCCTCCTCCTCTTACAATAACTTGTGTTGTAGGAATATCTGTTCCTGGAACAACTCCGGTTTGTCTTCTAATAATTGTTGGATCTCTATAAATAGTTCTGTCTTGTTGATTTATAATTGGTTGATTATATAAGTCAGTTCTAGTTCCTCTTTGTCCCCCAGCATAAGAAGTAATTATCTTTTGTTGTTGTGCAGCATCTCTTAATGCTTGTTGTCGTGCAGCTTCTTGTCTTGCAGCTTCTTCTTGTGCAGCTCTTTGTTGAGCTTGTCGTTGAAGATCTGCAATAGATTGAGATTGTTGAGTTGCTTCTGGAGTTGGTTTGTCTTTTCCACCACTTCCCCCTCCACCATATCTTTGAACACCAGCTTTATCTAATGTAGAAGTAATAACAGTGCTTTGTCCTTTACTATAAGGACTTGTTGCAAAATAGTTTTTATTAACCATCCCTTTTTATTTTAGTTTATATTTGAGTAAAACCAATGTAAGTATGTTGGATAATCAGTTTTCTCATTATAATACATATAAGGATAAAGTTTTTCTGCAACATTTGGATGAGTTGATAAATATTCTAAAAAAGAATTATATTTTAAATCTTGTTTTTCATTAACATCGTCGTGGAATAATTGAATAACAATTAAAGTTGAAACTAAAATAATTCCTAAAAATAAAAGTTCTCGTTTTTGTTTCATCTTACTGTCACAATGTAACACTTCACTTATTTATATATTTTTCTATTTTTAACCAAAATATATTTAAACAATACATTTATTATAATTATAATAAAAGATGGAAGAAAATTACTTACAAGATTCAAAAGCTCCTTTCAATATGGCAGTTGCTACATTAATGAGTTTAAGAGCAACACTAGATAAGATAAGAGATATTGAAGGAAGAATAGATTATCCAGCAGAAGAAAGACAAAGAATTAAAATTGAATTACTTAAAAGATTTTATGTTGATAGTTCTCCATTAATTTATGATAAAAATATTTTAGATAAGTATAAAGATATTCTTTCTTTAAAACCAATATCTATTATTTATATAAATAAATCAAATCAAAAAAGAACAGAAAGAATAAAATATTCTTTTGAATTAAATGAAAAGATTGATAGGTTTCTTTTGGAATTGCAATTAGAAATACAGAAGAAGAAATTCTTTATGCCACCAAGAGATGATTTATCTAGAGCTATAACAAGGATGAGCTAATGGTAAAATTTTGTATAGACAAATATCCAATGGGAAGTTTCAAAGGACAAAGAACTCCTGGTAAATATATGGATGGATATTTATATGATAACTTAAATATATTAGCAGAAAAGATTAGTCAAGACATGACTTTTCTAGGAATAATATATTCATCAACATTAGAAGTTGGAACTGGTAAAACAGTTCTTGCAACTCAAATAGGAGAAGCATGGACAGAGATTATAAAACAAAAATATAATATAGATCTTCCTTATGATGTTAATAATATTGTTTTTAAACCACAAGATTTAATTGACAAAGCAAAAACATTGCCAAAGTATTCTTTTATTTTATTAGATGAATGGGAAGATTCAAATTATTGGAGTGAAATTGGAATGTCATTAAGACAATTCTTTAGAAAGTGTCGTCAGTTAAATTTATTTATTATTTGTATCATTCCTAATTGGTTTCAACTTCCATTAAGCTATGCAATCTCAAGAAGTATCTTCGCTATTGATGTTAGGTTTGATGACAACTTGGACAGAGGAATATTCGCTTTTTATAGTTTCAAACATAAAAGAATGTTGTATATGTTGGGTAAAAAGAATCATAACTATGAAGTAGTTAATCCAACATTCAAAGGGAGGTTCACAGATGGCTATGGGGTAGATGATAAAGAGTATAGGAAGGTTAAACTTAATGATATGCTTGAGTATGATAAACAACATCCAGAAAAGAAAACAAGATTAGAAATACAAATGGAAATTAATGCAAAAGTTTTAAAAAATATTATTAAAATGTTTCCTAAATTTACTAATGAAGAATTAAAAAATATATTTGGGGTATCAAAGAATACTATTATTAGATGGAAAAGGGGAGATGTATCATTAGAAACACCACTAGAGAACAGCTATACTAATAATCCCATAGATGATAATGATAATGAAAAAATGATTGAGGTTAATGAGGAAGCACTTGAAAGATTTGAAAAAGAAAGAGGCAGTGATTATAATATAGGAGATGATGATGGATCAGAAGTCAATCAATGAGCTACAGAAGAAGCTAATAGATAGAGCATATGAAATTAAATATGGATCTCTCATACCTTTTATAATAGGATTAATAATTGGATGCATATTATTATTTAAAATATTTAGATAAATATTATTAAGTATGATTAGGAAAAGTTACATCTGGAAAAACAAATGTATTTAATAGAGAACCAATTAAAACAGATAAGCAAATAATTATTATAAATATTAAAATTAATAGATATTCTTGTTTCATTGTATATAATTAGTTTTGTTTTTACTTAAACCATTAGAATCAAAAGTAAATATTAGTGGTTCGCTACTCCCAGAGAATGATATACTTCCATAAATCTTTGTGTCATATTGTTCTTCTAATTCTCTTACACCATATCCAAATGGATCACTTCTGCAAGAATCTTTTTTAAAACTAATATAATTAGAGATAGCAAATATTCCAGTAATTAAAATTGCCATTAAAGATAAATAAATAATATAATTAATAAGTTTGTCTTTAATCTTCTGATTCATCTTCTTCCTCCTCTTCTTCTTCATCAGAATCTTTTTCTTCAGTGTCTTCTTCTTTTAAGGAGCTTTCTAATGCCAATGCAATTCTTTCTAGAACTACCAACATTTGTCTTCGGTAATAGCTTTCTTCTCTTAAATTGGTTAGGTCTGCTAATATCTGAACTTGTTGTTGGAGTTGATGGTTCTCTAACCTCAATTTTGCTAGGTTTGATTCCAATGTCATATCCTCCTTCTTTATCTTGTTGTCTTTCATTTTGTTTTAGATATTTGTTATACAACCTCCTTCTACTTATTTTTTCCCACAAAAAATAAAAAATAAAAATTGAGAATATAATAAATATAATTATTCCTTCTATATACATTTTAACTTGCTGGAACTATACCAGTATTTGGTTCTTCATTTACTTGTTGTGGAATGTATCCCATAGATCTAATAATAGCATCAAGCTTATCTAATGTTTTATCATTAGCTTCTTGAATCTTAACTGCATTTTCAGTTGATTGAGCTAATGGTTCAGTTGCATCTCCTATTTTACCGACAATAAACCACATTCCTAAAATAAATACTATTAAGAAAACAAAGAGCATCATATGGACAGCATATTTTTCCATAAAGGATTGTTTTCCATAAGTTTGATTTGCTAATCTGTCTAAAGCTAGATGGAACATTCTAACATCTCTGTCTATTGGTTCAATATCCAACATTGCTTTTTTAGAATCTAAATCTCCTAAAAGAATATTATACCAATAACCATCTTGTCCTTTTGCAAACCAATAAGTGTTTCTTCCCATCTTTCTAGAAGATGCAGAAAAGAAACTATTACTCATAAAAGGTTTTAATAATTCTCCACCACTAGCTCCAACTTTTATAACTCTTGCTCTACGAACAGCAATCTTCTGGTAACCTTGTCCAGAAATGTTTTCATAAAATTCTATTCTTTTATTATAAGTTCTATAATATAATATAAAAATAACAGAAATTATTAAAATAAAACCAATAACAGAAATTATTAAAACATAAATCCAAGAATTAGAAACTGCTCCACTTATATCTACATTTGGTAATCTTCCAGATAATCCTATGTCATCAAAAAATCCCATTAATCTTTTTCCTCCTCAAACTCTCTAATTATTTTTTTAATTGTTTCAGCTTTACTTAAATTCCATTTTTTAGAAAAATCCATAACTTTATCATCTTCCTCTTTATCTGTAAAAATTATTGCTTGTGGCATTGTTATAATTATAATTATGTTATTTAAATATATTGTGGTTTTTGTATACTTGATAAATTGTATAAGAAGGGGTCACTAAGTATACAAAGTTTAGTGTCCATTTATTTTAAATTTTTACTAATAAAATTATGGACAAAGTTTAGTGTCCAAAATTTTTAACAAATCTTCTGGTTTTGGAAGTGCTTTTGATTGTTTACTACCTTCTTTTCCCCATTCTATAACAATCCTTTGTCTACCATCTTTATACTTACCTTTAGATCTAAAATATGGTTTTGTATTCATTCTACCTTTAAATCACTATTTTTAATTATATCTCTATCTTTTAAGGAAATAACAAGAGAATCAATTCTATCATCTATGCTTTGTATTTTCATATCTTTATATCCCATCCAATTATGAAGATAACCAAAACCACAAATAATTATTCCTAATAATACTCCAAAAATCATATTAGATAAATCATCATACATAAATCCTCCCCATCTAATAAAAGAATAAATTATTGATACAATTCCTACAAGATAAGTAACTTTTGTTAAATTTTTCATCCAAACACCTCTTTTAAGACCTCCTTTTCAATTCTTAAATGCTTTTCTTTAAAACTTTCTTTTTTAGGTTTTGTTAAAAATATTAAGTTCTTTAAACCTTTTAATCCATGTTCTTGTTTTGTATTAATTTTCATTTTTCTTACTCCATTCAACTGCTTTCTGAAACTTCAATAATTTAATTTGTTCAGCATGATAATGAGTTATCCATTTTGGCATTTCTCTTGATAACTTCTTTATACCCCAATAAATTACCAACATCAAAAATGCATTAGAGGATAATCCAATAAGGATGTTTCCAATTACATCATTTAGGAATGTCATTTAATTCTCCTAATTTTTTTATTCTAACTTTATTTCCACAGCTAGGGCATGAAACAAAATACATTTCAGATCTTGTATTCCATTCATATCCACACTTTAAGCATTTTACTTGTTGTTTTTTCATAATAAATATAATAATAATATACTTATAAACCTTTCTTTTTTATTTTAGTAGTAACAGATTTGAGAATGGAGAAACCCAAGATGAAAAGAGGTTGATGAAAAAAGGCATTTCAAGTTTTTTACTTGGTTTCTCCTCTCTTGAATATGAAAACCCAGCAAACATCTGGGTAAAAATAATGAAATTTATTTAATTACATTATGAATTTATGCTTTCTTAACTGAATATTTTGTATTTAATCCAGAACCAGTTTTTTCAACTTTTACAAATTGTAAATCTGGTTTAAGATCAAGCATTTTCTTAATTTCTTCTAACACAGAAGATGGAACTCTATATTCAATTCCATTAACAATCATTACCATATATTCAAAATCTTCTCCATCTTTATTTTTACCTTTTCTTTCTTCCATCTTCCAGGATAAATCAACTCTATCAAGTTCAGTAATGTTTAGAGTTCGCTTTGGTTCATATCCTTGTGCAGATTCTCTTAAAGTTTTTTGCATTTTTGTTTGAGTCCTCCTTTTTTTGTTCTATTATGAATGGTTCTAGCTCATCTATGCTTAAATATGTCATGTATGCTTGATTTAAGCCATTTTGAGCACACTTTTTTGAACAGTGATACTTTTCCATTACTCTCTTTAGAAATGCTTTGTAGTTTTTCATAGTTTCTTTTGTTCTAAAAATGGTTTAATTCTTGCATTTGCAATTTTAATATAATCTTCTTCTTTTTCAATTCCTATAAACTTTCTATTTGTTTTTAAACAAGCAATAGCAGTTGTTCCAGAACCTAAAAAGGGGTCTAAAATTATTGCATTTTCTCTTGAAATAAGTTTTATTAAATATTCCATTAATTTTATTGGTTTAACTGTTGGATGATTATTTTTTTGTGGAGCAATACCTTTTTCAGTATATATTCCTTTTCCAATATCATCTCTATTATCTGGGTCTTTTATTGGTAAATTATCACATCCATTATTTCTTTCACTATTACTTGCTTTTGCACAATAAAAGAAACGAGATGCTCCTCCCAATTTTCCATTATCATAAAAAGTTTTTCCATCATCTCCACTTGTATTAAACTTATGATATATTTCTCCTCCCCATTCTTTTTGTCCTGATTTTACAGGTGCAAATGCTCCTTTATTTCCTGCTTGTTCATCCAACATCTTTCCTGCTTCTTCATCAAGAATTATATTTGCTGGAAATCTTCCTATATTATCAGCAACTTGCTTTAAACCACCCATTCCATTACCATAAACATTATTCTTATAATTTGGTTCTCCTTCATTAATTGAACCACCTTCTGTTCCTACTCTACAAGCATCAATATTAATTCCTCCAGTTCCCCATTTCAAAACATTCAAAGCAACATTCTTTTCAGATAAAGGTTTCCTTGCAACTACTATTGGTTCAACTGCTGGTTTTAATGCTGTTCCCCAACCTTCCCATTCTGAAGTTCCTTGTATCTTATCAATTTGCTTTCCAATATTCAAACTCTTTGGAAATCCACTTCCATAAACCCACATTATACAATCTCTTATTTCAAATCCAGCATCTTCAATTCCACAAACCATTCTATGATATGTTCTTGTTCCACCAAAAGATAAAAGATATGCTCCTGGTTTTAGAACTCTTAAACATTCAGATGCCCATAAGAAAGTAAAATCTTGGAATCCTTGTTTTTCAATTCTGTTTAATTGATATAAAGAAACTAATGGTTTGCTTCTACCAAATGGAGTTCCTATTCCTGTTGTTCCACCACCAATATTTAATCCTTTTTTAAATTTATCCCAATCTTTTCCCATAAATTCTAATCCATAAGGACTATCTGTTATTATTGCATCAATAGAATTATCTGGAAATTTCTTTAATTCTTCAATACAATCTCCTTTAATTATTATATTTGTGTTCATTTTATATAATATTCAAACAAATGATATTGTCCTCTTTTTACTTTTCTTCTTTGAATTTCTTTATATTTAACTAGTTTTAACAAGCTTGTATTGATACTTGAGCAATTTACATTAGTTTTTCTAGCTATTTCTATTGAAGTAACTGGTTTTTTGCTGTTCTTTATGCATTTTAATACATTATATTGACTCATTTTTAACTACCTCACAAGTTTCTCTTACAATCTTCTCCCATCTAAAGTGATCTAAATCTGCTAAATAGAAAGTTCTGTAATATCCTAATTCTTCTTTACTTCTTGTTATTCTGACAATCCATGATTTTTTGTTATTCATTTTAGTGTTTTTTAATGTAAAAATAAGTATAGTTAAGGTTTCTGTATGTTTTTAACCTACTTGTAAAATTTAAATTTTGTATATGGTTATAAATTATAGAGAAACCTTGACTAATCATAGTATTTTATTGAATTTTATACCTTTCCAGACATAAATTTGTCCAGAATCTTCCAAAATCCTCCCTTCTTCTGCAAAATAATCATTTTCTAAAGTCCATTTTATTGATTTATCACTAACATCTGACTTTAATCCATGTTGTTTACAATAAACACCATATTGTTTTCTTAAAAAGAATTTTGGTATATTTCCTTCACTACTTTCAATTATACAATCCTCACAAAAAGCTAAAAAGCTATTTGCTCTTCTTTTCCAAATTTTCTTAATTTCTTCTGTTCCCTTTGTATATGAAAAATCTTTATTTGTTAATAATCTATCTAAACCATCTAAAGCAAGGTTTAATAATCCATTTAATTCTTCTTGTGTTGAAATTTTTTCTAATATTTCAATATCTATTAATTTTTTGTTTATTCTTTGATTTTCTGGAAGTTGATTAATTTCTTCTTTTGTTTTAAATTCAAAAGGAAAATCTATTAAAACCCACTTTGTCCAAAATCCTTCTGAATTATCATAAACTATTGGAAGATCATTACAAGCAAATATATGCTTTGCATAATTAACAAATCTTAATGTTCTTTTGAACTTCCTTTTTAAATTAACTCCATCTCTTCCAGTAAGTTCTTTGAAACATCCGGTATCTTTTAAAGCAGTTTTTCCTACATCTCCAGCACTATTTAATAATTTTCCAAATAAATCTTCTAAATCAAAATTCTCTTTTTGCATTGAACTTATTGGAACATTACAAACATTTTTATCTCCAACAAACTTTTCCATTAATCTTAAAGTTTTAGATTTACCATTTCTACCAATTCCATTAAACATTATTGCTTTTTCAATAGCATATTCTTTTAATAAAAGAAATCCAAATATTTCAAACATAACTTTTGAATCTTCTTCATCCGGAAGAATATCTTTAAAAAATTGTATAATCTTTGGACATTTTTGTTCTGGATTATAATTTAAAGGAAGTTTATTAAAAAATATTTTTTTAGAAGTAAAAGGATAAATTTCTCTTGTTCTTATATTTAAAATTCCATCTAAAATTGGTATTTCATAAATATTTTTATTCTCAAAAAATTCTTCTGTTCTTATTTGTGTTTCAACATTTATTTTATCAATAACTTCATTTACAAGTGTTGTTGTATAAACTTCTCCAAGAATCATTCTACAAAATTCTTTTATATAACTTTTTGCATGAGGAACATAAATTCCATCTTCATAAATCCACATTTCAGATTTATCATCATCTCTTGTAGAATAAATTGAATTTATTTTTAAAAATTCTTTAACAAGCAATTCAGAAGCATTTCTTGGTTTTTTCAAAGCAATTAAAGTTAAAACTTCTTTTTGCAAATTATCTTTATCTTTTATTTTAAATTCTAAAATTCCAGTAATTCCTTTAACATCTTTTTCATCTTTTTTATAAGTTTCAATTATTGCTTTTATTCTCATAGGTAATTCTTCATCTTTACATTTTTCACAAACTTTAGTTATAATTTGTTTTGCTGTATTAACTCCTAATCTTTTTTCTTTTCTTAAATATCCAGCAACAATTAAAGCAAGTTCTTGTCTATTTCCTTTTTCCCACTTCTTACTTATTTCTTCAATTAGTTCAGAATAATCTTCAATCTTTTTTTCATCTAATAAATTATAAGAAATTTCTTCTTTAATAAAACTTCCAAGAATTTCTTTAACTTTTGAATATGTAATAGTTTTAATTTCTTCATCACTTAAAATTTCATATTTATTTCCACTAGGATGAATTGAATTTGCTCCAACAACTTGTTGTCCTTTAAATTGTATTTCTCCTAGATGTTCTTCATCTGCTTTAAGAATAATTTTCTTTTCTAAATCTGGAATAAAAAAATAGAAATGCTTTCCTCCACCACCAGTTTTAACTGAAAAAGTTTTAGGAAGTAATTTTTCAACTGCAAATGCAAGTTCTTCTTTATCACAATCAATAACAGCTAAATTTTCATAACCACATAAAACCCCATAGTTTTCATTATCAAACTTTGAAATATCTTCATAAGAATATGGTTTATTAACCCAATCTAATTCAAAAGGAGCTTTGCTTCTTATCTTTATTCTACAAAATTTCAAATTTCTTAATCTTTCAGGAACTACCATTTCCAAAAACCTCTCTTTTTATTTCTTCAGCTTCAAGAATACATTTTACCTTTGTTAAATTAGGAGAATTTTTAATTAGATTCATATAAGGAATTAAGAATCTTCTATCATTTATTACATCAACTCTATGTATTAAAATTGAAAAATATTTAATTAAACAAGTTGCAAGTATTTTAAGTTCATATAAATCATGACATTCTTTACAAAGATAATGTCTACCATCTGCATCTGTTCCACCAAGATATTTTGGAATATCATGACTTAATTCAATTTCATTGTCTTGAAATTCTTTTTTACAAATTGAACAAATCATTCTTCCTCCTTTATTTCTACTATTTCAGAAGTAACAAATTTAACTTGAGAATTATATTTATCAAGAATTGTAATCCAAGTTAAAATTCCATTTGGATCATTTTCAACATTAATAACTTTACCAGAATAAACTCTTTGATGTAGAGTTCTTATAAAAACATTCTTTCCCTTCCAATTATTCCATCCATCCATATTTCTAATTAAAAAAATTATACTATTTAAACACTTCTTGAAACTAAAGAGGGGTTACAAAAAACAAAATAAAAAAAATAAAGTTATTATTTAAATTCCACTACCACCCATTCTCATTTTTTTCCAGAGTCCAACCAATATTGCTAAAGTGCTTAATATCAAAACTATTGCAGCAACTAAAAATACTGTTGGGACTTTTGCTGAAACTTTATCTATTCCAGAACTGAAGTTAGCATCCATGTTTGTTGTTGCTTGTTCTTCAACAGAATAGATTGAATAAGTGTATGTAAAATTTGCAGATGGGTATTCTAGTGTAGTTGCATTGTAAATTAAACCAGTTGAACTAACTGAATAGTTAGTAGCTGGAACAATTACTGGAACTGCTAATGTAGTATTAAGTGCTTGAGAAATTGTAATACTTCCAGGAATATAATTTGCATCTAAATTCTTCAACTGATAACCAGTTCTATTTATCCAAGCAGTTGTTTCATTTGTTTTAGAACCACTTGTTCTAGTTGATGTCAATAAACTTGCATCATCTAAAGTAGAAATAATTACAAAAGCAATTATTGTTCCTATAATCAAAAAAGCAACTCCCATTACTATTGCAACAACCAATCCTAATGAAGGTCTTCCCTCTCCCATATTCAAATTTTTAAATTAGTGGAAAATTAAATACTTCCTCCACTCATTCTCATTTTTTGCCATATACCTACAAGAAGTCCTAAAACTCCAAGTATTAATACAATAGCTGCAACAAGAAGAACAGTTGGGATTTTAGCAGATACTTTATCAATACCACTACTGAAATTTGCAGTCAAATTATCAACAGCATTATCCTCAACAGAATTTGCAGTCAATAAACCAGCTCCAGTTAATGTAGAAGTAATTACAAAAGCAATTATAACTCCAATAACTAAAGAAGCAACACCAAAGATAAGTCCAGTAATCAATCCACCAGTTTGTCCTCTCTTATTTTTTAAAATATTTTCCATTTTTATACCTCCTTTCAATTCTATTAGAATTTAAGGATTATAAATACTAATTATAATTACTATTTAAAAGTAGTGTAACACTGTTACACCAAGTGTTACACTGTAACATCTTATTCCTCACTTGTTCTTCTATCTAAAAACAACCAAACACCAGAAAAAATTGTAATAACTGTTACTATAACTAACAAATCTAATTTAATAAATCCACTAGTTACTGAAAATAATAGAGTTATTAAAAAGATTGATATTGAAGCAATTACACTCCAAACAGCATAATCAGAAGTTCCAGTTCTTGCTCTCTGACTTGTAATTCCTCCAATGAAAACAATTAGAAATACAAATAATAATAAAACTGGAATAAAAGTTGGAAATGAAGTTATTGTCTGTGTAGCAATAGTATCAAGTCCACTAGTTGCATTCGGTAAATTATATAAATAATCTAGAAAAATCATGGACTTCCTCTCAAAGTTTTAATTAAGTATAAAGCAAATATACCTAAAATAACTGATGCTATTGTTGTAAAGAATATAGAGAAATTTCCTCCACTACCGAATACTTTTGAAAATCCTAAACCTAAAATATTTTTAAATATACTAAAAATATTTCCCCATGATATTGAAAATGAACCAGTATTTTTAAAAGAATCACTTCCTTCATCAGTTGTAGAATTTGTTATTGAAGAATATGTTTGTTCTGAATCTGTTTGATGTTCATTTAAACTAGAAGTAGAACTTGATGCTATACTAGAAATTTCACTATCATCTGCAATATCTACTGAAGCAGAATTATCATTAGCAAAACCAATAGCAAATCCTAAAATTGCAGCAACAAATAATATAACCATTACAATAGATACTGTTAAACTTATTTGACTTCCCATTATGATCTCCTTCCAGCTTTAATTATAACAAGGATTATAGCAATAGCAAGGAATAATATTGTTGCTGTTGCTCCTATAAATCCACTGTTTTCAGCTAAATTTATTGAATATATTAAAATAACTCCAACAAATAATAAGATTAAAGTTATTATTGGATTATCAGTTATAGCAATTCCAATTAAAGTCATTAGGACAATTACAGACAATATAATTAAAATTCCACCAAATATATCACTTGGTTTTTGATCTAACTTAACTTGTCCTTTTCCAATTTCAACTCCAGCTTTATATAATTTAGCAGTTATTGTAGCATTACCAAAGTTTGAAGGAACTATACAAGTTAAAGTTCCACCAGCAGAAGTAATACTATCAGAACAAACAGAAGTTCCTAAAGAATCTTCTTTTGTTACATTTAATGTAACTGTTCCAGGAGTTCCACTAGGAATTGTATAAGTGCTTGATACAACTCTAGAAGTTGAGTTATATGCTATATTAAATGTAAAATCATCTTCTTTAGTATAATTAGTTACATTAACTCCTTCTTGAGTTTCACTCAATTCTATTAGACATTCAGTAACTAATGGAGTTTGACAAATAGCAAATACATTTAAGAATGAAGAACTTAATGTTCCATTTTCATAAACATAGAAATTGTAAATAACATCTTCAGTTTGTAATGATGCAGAAGTTGTTCCTCTATCATTTGTCTTTGGAATTTCTGAAGTATGGAATGTTCCATTCTGAACATATTTTCTATCTATTTTAATTAAAGCTCCTCCAATAGGAATATAAGAAGAATCTCTTGCAATTATTTTAAACTCTTGAGCATTTGTTGTATCCAAATCATAAAGAGTTATATTTCTATTTATTGTTGAAGAATTTAAAACATCTAATTCTATATTATAAAATTCTTTTGAATAATTTGTTGCACTATATTCTACTTGTAAATCAACAGAATAAATTTGTCCATTGCTTAAATTATTATTCATACAAACAGTTGCTGGAATTGTTTCTGAATATTCTGCATAGAAGTGTGTTAATAAAGAAGTCCTTGCTAAATTATATAAATATAAATCAATTTTAATTAAAGTATCATTATTTGCTTTATCAAGTGTTTGTTGTGTAATTTCATCTACTAAAGTAAAATTATAAATTGAATAATTTCCAGTGCAACCAGTTGAAATTCCTAAAGGATTAACTGTTTGATTATGAGTTGTTGTATTATAAGTCATCCCATTTGCTAAAGTAATATACCAATAGAAAGAAATATTTGTTGCAGTTACTACTCCAGGAGCTTCTCTATTAATACTTACATTATAAGAACTTCCAGTATTATTAATTGAACCAGTATATAAAGTATTATTATAATATAAAGAAGCTAAAGTAATTGGAATACTATCAGTGTCAAAATCTAAATAAAATAAATTTGTTGCTCCAGATGTTGTATTTGAAATATATCCTTCTTTATTTTCTAATAATAAAATTGTAAAAGTATTATTGCTATCAGCAAATCCACAATCACTACTATTATCACAAGCATATACATTCCATCTATAATTTCCAGCAGATGTATAATTCTTTGTAAATGTTTCTCCAGAACTTAAAATCCCATTACCTGTTGTAAAAATATCTGAATAATTAAGTCCAGTTCCAGAATTATAAATAGTAGTTATTTCATCTTGTGTTAATGTTTTATTCCACATACCAAATTCATCCATAAATCCTAAAAATGATTGAGTTGTTAAATCTGCTCCCCATGTTCCTAAAAATACACTATTACTTTGATTTCCAAATTTTATTTCAGAAGTTGTAGAAGTATTCAAAACTCCATTAATATATAATGATAAATTGTTTGTTATTTCATTATAAGTTAAAGAGTAATACCTCCAAGCACTATCATTTATAAATATTGAAGAATTAAGAATTGTTCCATCATCAGTTTCTACTTGAAGATAACCAGTATAAGTTCCTAAAGTAATATATCCCCCTCCAACTGTTTTATTAATTCTTGTTGAAAAAAATCCTCCTTGTTGAGTTGCATTTTGATTTGCCCACAAACTTATACTCCAATTAATTCCACTCCAATTATAGTGTATATCACTTACATTCATTAAGTCAGAACCAGAGTTAAAAATAACCCCATTACCTTGTTTTCCAGCTGTTGAGTTATAACTTAAACTAGTAGCTGTTCCATTATAAAGTCCAGTAGAATCGTTTGGAGAATCTTCAAAAGAATAATATGATATTAATCCATCATATAAAAATGTTCCATTATTTGTTTCAACAGCCAAGAAAACTCCAGTAGAATTATCATAAAGAGTTGTATTTGCTAAAGTATTCTCATTTATTAAACTAACACTAGCATTAAATGTAATCAAACTAGTATTATAAATTGCATTGTTAGATGGACTATTTAATGTTATATTTGCTCCACTATCTGAAGTAATCCAGTATTCAGTTGTAAGGTAATCACTTAAAGAACTATTAGTTATAAGAGTTACATTATAAGGTGTTCCTCTAAAACTATCATCAAAGATGTATCTTAAAACATATTGTCCAGTTCCAACTAAAATCTTTACTCCATTAATTATCCATTGATACCATTTTGTTACATCATCTCCACTTGTAATTGTTAAATTAGCATCATTCTCCCATGTTGAATTTAAATCTCTCACACATACTGTATTGTTACATATTGTATCTGTATAAACATAAACATATTGATTAGGAATTAATGTTAAGTTAATTGCTTGATTTGTTCCTGCTACTGAAATTGTTGTGCCGTTGTCGAAGGAGATTAGGGCGTTTGTGATATTATGTTGTCCAATAATATAGTTTGTATCATTTATATTTTCCCAATATTCATAATTTTTATTTAATATAAAATTTAACATATATCTTTTATTTGTTCTCCAATATAAAATAGAAGAATTAATACCATCATCCCATTCATATAAAGTATTAAATGAAGGATTTAAATAATATTCTATATCTCTATATAATTCATATGGAGAATCATGTTTTTTATACTTTGCCCCATTTGTAATTAAATCTTCTGTTAATTGATAAGAATGCATATTTTTTAAATATAAATCGTAGTTTACAAATGTATTATCTATAATAGTTGTCATATTTGATTTCCAATTCTCTAAATCAGAAAAAGTATCATCATCTGTTGCACTTCCATTACCACTTGTTGCTTTATACCATGTATAAATACCTATCGCTGTTGATGGTTCTCCTAAATCATCATATAAAAGTAAACCTTTTTCATAATTAGTTAACGAATAAAAAAAATTATTCTTTATAGTTGTATTAATAGCATGTCTTAACATAATCCCAACAGTTCCACATTTTGATATATTATTATATTCAATATTTGTATTATGATTAATGTTAAAATTAAGAGCAATTCCAACATCATAACTATCACTATTCCTATACATATTAGAGATATTATTGTTAGATATATTTGTATAATTATTTAAATTATGTAATCTTATTCCAACATCAGAATAATTTAAAGTATTATTATAAATTGTAAGATTATTATTATATCCAACATAAATAATTTCTTTAGTATTATTTTGCAAATTACAATTCTTTATAATACTGTTATTTCCATATTCAAAAAATATAGCTTGTCTTGTTGAATATGTTGAAATATTTTCAATTGATGAGTTATCACATTCATCACAAAATATAGCATGATAACTATTCTCTACATAAGAATCTTTAATTGTTATATTTTCCCCTCCATTATTAACAAAAAAACCACGACTAATATTATAAATGTTTAAATTTTCTAATGTAACATTACTTAACCCATTATTTATTCTAATCATTTGAATATTTAATAAAGAATTACTTGTATAATTTCCAATTAATATAGAACTTCCTCCATTCAAAATAATATTACTTGTTCCAATAATTATTGCTCCATCAACACTTCCATTCAAATAAAAAGTCTCCCCACTCATAGTATATAATCCAGCAACATCCAAAGTGCAACCATCACTAATACTTGTAGAATTAATTACATTATTTCCACTTCCATCTGTCATATTACATTGAGCAGAACTTACCAACCCAACTCCCCCAACTAACATAAACATTCCAAGGACGACGATTAAGAGGAAGATTTTGTTTTTCATATATAACCTCCTTCTTCTCTAGGACTTAAAGTGAACATTAATACTCCCCCAATAACTGCAATCATACACATTATAAATGGAGAATGTAAAATTAAATAAGAAGTAATTGTTTGTTCTTGTAATCTTGTAGAAATTTCATCATTACCAGTATAAATGTCTTGATACATATTACTCATAATTATACAACCAAATATTAATAAAACCATCATTACCAAATATAATCCAATGAATGCTTTATTTGTAGAAGTTCTTGTTACAACAATAAATACTAAAGTGAATATTAATGCCATCATATAACCAAAAGCTAAAACCCAAGGAAATGCTTGAACTGTTTTGTCTGCTGTTCCAAATCCATATTCAGCATATTGAGAAATATTAGAATCTCCAGCAATTCCTATATCTTTCATTACTGGAGTAATTGTATCACTAGCAAAATCTATAACACCGACAACCATAGCTCCAACAAATCCAAGAATAAGTATTGTAAATAAAACAAGGAATAAAACAATAATATTCATAACACTACCTCTTTTATTTTTCATTTTAAATCTGCTCCCTCCAATTCTTTTAATAAGTTAGGATACTTTTGATATTGATTAAATATTGCTTTAGTTATCCTTGAGCTTTTTACAAATCTTTTTTCATCTACTAATTTCTTTGCTTGTATTCCTTTAATAAAATCTGCAAATAATGGATCACTTCTCATTGTTGTTGTTCTTTTTTTATTTACCATAATCTACCTTCTGGAAACATTCCTCTATTTAATAATCTTTGAAATTGTCTGTCATGATATAATCTAACAAAGAAACTTATTAATAGAATTATTATAAATAATGGAGATAATCCTAAAAGTATTTGGAATAATTTAAATAATAATTGAGCAAATAATTCTTCTTGAAGAAATGCAAAAGCTAAATTAGAAGCTAAAAATATTATTGCAGTAAAAAAGAAATACAAGAATATCCATAGAACTAATCTTAAATGTTTTAAATGATTAATCTCAACTATTCTTCCCCTATCATCTCTTGCATTATCCTTTGGAAGTTTGCCTATTCCCCAGAAAGTAATAAACATAATTAAAATTAAGATAGCAAATAATCCAATATAAATAGTTGATTGAGCTTCTGAAATGTTTTTACCGAAGTAATTTACTTCTCTTATTTCTTTTCCACTAACAACAGTTGTTCCATCTGTGCATTCAATATTCATTTCATAAATTCCTTGAAAAGAAAAGTTTCCTTTATCAATAGTAAAATTAAAGGTTTGAGAATTTTTAGTTGCAGTTTGATTAATATAAAAAGTATTGTTTGGAGAATTAATTGTAGTTAAAACACAAGCTGTTGCATTGTTTGAAGTAATTGCAAATGTTAAATTTTTATCTACTTGATGAGGGATATAAGCAGAACTAAAACTAATCAAAAACATTCCTATAATTAAAAGTAAATATATTTTCTTCATTTTAATTTCCTATCCTTACAATGTTTAAATTTGATGAATAATAATTTCCATCTCCAGTTCCACCAATATCTGCTATCTTTACAGATACATCATCATTTATACTTAATGAAATTATACAAATTCCAGTTTGAGTAATGATATCTCCTCCAGCTGTCATCTTATGAGTATGCTCACATTCTGGTTTATTAACATTGTTTACAAATATAGATGTTCTATAAATATGATTATTCTGTCCACTTCCAGTAGCCATATAATTTATTTGATAAACTCCTCCAACTTTTGCTGTTAAATTACTAAATAATCCAAATCCAATTCCTTCTGTAACAAATCCATTTAAGTTTGTAGCATTTGTCATAAATAATGGATAATAAACTCCATCACTTGCAAAATCAATTATTGTTGCAGTATAATTATTATACCAAGCTCCTCCATAAATTTGATTTCCAGTAAAGTTTCCAGTTACATTTAAATTCTTTGCAATACTTACACTATCATTAAACCAAGAATAATTATTTACTTCTAAATATCTTTGTATCCAAACTGAACCAGTATCATTAAATCTAAAGTTAGTTGTATTTCTTGCTTGTTGTAATGCTTGAGATGAATAGAAATAAGTTACTCCTCCACTGAAATGATTGTGTCCAACTATGTTAGAACCAAAGCTATTAGCATTTTGAGAAAAGGTTTGTCCAGCTAAAGCAGTAGCAAATCCAGTAGATGATTGAGCAAAACCAAATATACCAGTAGAATTTCCAGTATTTGTTTGCCCATAACCATAGTAACCAAATGCTTTTCCAGTCCATAAATTCTGTGCTTTTGTATAAGCTCCATATAAATCTGCGCTTCTATTTCCAACATTTATACCTTCAATACCAGCA